>R18__coassemble_2163_pt1 | contig 13878 bp, 4 predicted proteins | sample R18__metabat2_low_PE_027 | metagenome-assembled genome bin R18 | reverse complement strand
GTACGTCGTCAAAATAAACCTGTGCTATACCACGCAAACCTTCCATTGCAGCATAACCAAGACGAATCTGGTAGTCGCTCTCAAACGGTACTGGAGGTATGCGGAAACTGATATCATAGTTACCTTGCATATCAAACTCATCGCCATTGTATGACCAGTAGTTCTGGTGAGGACGACGGTAGATGAAATAGCCATTGCCATTAACAGTTACACCATCAAGATAGTTCACCGTCTCACCATTGCTGGTGAAGTTAGGGAAATAATAGTTGCGTCCATATTTGAATGTATGGTCGTAGGATGATGTATAGTTGTCGTCATCATGTGTACGGTCACCATTCATTCGCATGTTGTTAGTCATCAGTTCTGGGAAGATGGTTGACATATCCATACGCATACGGCAGTTGAAGACGATATCCCTTACATCCGGTGTGAAAGCAATGATATCATCAATATAGAAATAAAGTCCGTTGAGTGCCTGACGCTTATAGCCTTCGTCAACATCCCGCTGTATATGTACACCTTCAACCTGATAGAGTGCATCATAGCGGCGGTTGATGTAATACTGTCCGCGAACACCCTGACCAACGTATTTTGGCACCATTGCGTGTTCCAGTTTCATCATCTTATAAGGCAGAAGTGTACCATACCACTCCATAGCGTTGAGCTTTGTAAGGTCAAGTCCAAAGTCGTCACGTACAGTCAGGTAATTCCAACCCTGTACGTTTCTGTCAAGGACATGATAAGCCATGAACTTATAGAGCGGATTCTCAGTTGATGAGAGATGGTCAAAGTCGTGTTCTGGATTTGAAGCATCATAGTCGTAAAGTTCACACGCCTTCTTCCACAATCCCTGAAGGTCGGTGATGCCATATTTCTCAGCAAGCACACTATCGGTCACCATAAAGGCAGTGAAACCAAGCAGACGTTCATCCGGTGGTGTGGCTGCTTCGTGGTTTGAAGCACCTGACACATAGTCGTGGAAATAGTCGTTTGACGTCTTGTCAGGAACTGGATAGTTATCATCACGATAGACGCTCATCTTTTCTGCCAATCCTGTTGCAACGAGTGCACTGGCATAGATGCTTATGTGCTCGTTCATCTTGATAAGGTCAGGGAGAAGTTTGTTTGATGATTCCAGGACTGCCGTGATTGGCTGCATAACACCATTCTCAACCGAGTCATCCTGTAGTTCGAAGATAATATATGAATCATCGTTGATCACAACAACAGAGTTCTGATCTTCATCCAAAGCATGGGTTATTTCCAAAGGTCGGCGGTTCATATTCTGCGTAGCCAGCACACCATCCTTCATCTCAAAGGTGGAATACATCACGTTAACCAGATGAGTACGTGCCAATGTGTCACAGTCGGCATCGCTGAGTGCATCAACTCCTGAATAGCCCTTCTTGGCGAAATAGGTTGTCATGGCATCATTATTCGGACAGAAGCAGGTATAGTGGCCGTAGGTTGAGAGTTGGTCCATAAGTCCAGCTCTTCTCACCACCTCTGCAAACAGACTATATTCTGCGTTCTGTTCCAGATACTGGTTCATCATCTGCCCCTTGAAGGTGTAGTAATTCTCAGCATCCGGTTCATCGGAGCAAGAAACGAACGACAGACTTATAATGGAAACTATAGAAACCAAGTAAACTATAGAAACTATGGAAAATATCTTTCTCATATTATTCATTATTAATTCTTAATTTTTCATTAAAACATCTACTCCCAGCTCTGGTTTTCTCCACTGCCAAAGGCAGGATTCTGCACGAGGTTCTTATTCACCTTAAGTTCGTCAAGGTTGTATGGCCAGAAAATAGCTTCCATACGGGTCAACTTACTGTCGATAACCGATGCACTCTCTGAGTCTCTCTGCTTAGCCTTACCACGGAGGTAGTCAGTCTTACCTTCACGCATTGCACGGCGCACAAGGTCGTAGTAGCGCTTACCTTCAAACATCAGTTCTCTCTGACGTTCACTATAAACCAGTTCAACAATCTTATCCTTTGAAGCATAGCTGTTGACATTCAGCGTATCTTTCAGCGGATACTGATACATTGACCGCTTGTTGATTGATGTCACGATAGCGAAGGCTTCGTCACGCAGTTTCTTATCGGCTTCAGTATTGATACTTGCATCATCGGTGATTTGCTGAGTCAATGCTTCGGCCTTAAGGAGCATAACGTCCGTAAGACGGTAGATAATGTAATTTGACTTATTCCTTGAATCATAACTTGAACCGTATGTAGGATACATCGTTCCCCAACTGCTGTTGGTGTAGAATGAGTTGGTGTTAGGGTCACCCATTCTCACGCTTGAACTGCAGGTGTATTTGTTAATACCGGATGCTGTTGCATCACTTGAACTTGAACCTGTAAAACGGAAGTTCTCGTATGCTCGACCATCATATTTGTTCACGAACACCTGAGGTGTGGAAAGTGAGACATCTGACGCAATATAGTCAGAAGGACGGACAAAGGCTGCACGACCTGAGTTTCCGAAGAAATTGCTCACCGGACCATTTGATGCCATGTTACCTTCACTACCCTTGATAAAGTTCAGTTCAAAGATTGACTCATCGCTGTTTCCATCAACAAAGATATCGTTGAAAGCAGCACCGTATGAATTGCTAAATCCCGACATTCTGGTGGATATCAGCGGAAAATCATAGAATTCGGAATAATCTTCTTCATTATGTCTCTGTTTGTCCTTCAGTTCCTGATCATATTTCTTCCTGTCTATCACAATGTCGGCATAATATATGCACTTGTCATAGTCCTTCTTCCAGAGATACATTTCACTGAGCATTGCATAGATGGCGGCACGGGTTATACGGCCTGTATTATACTGATACTCAGTACTACTCTCTTTGACATTGTCTAAAGAATAGTAAGTCCATACAGCATCTCCGGCTACTTCTTCGAGTGAGAATATCAGCGAATCCAGCACATTCTCAAACGTTGTTGCTGGCAGATCAAGTGTCTGATCGTCCGAAATAAACGGTTCTTCTGAATAAGGCACATCACGGAATGTCCTTATCAGATAGAAATAGCACAGTGAGCGCAATGCTGTAGCTTCTGCGATATGTGCCTTCAGGGCACTCTCAGTATAAGCCGGATCAACTGCTGCCACCTGCGGAGCATATTTCATAATGGTGTTACATCTGTTTATAACAGTATAGAAATCGCCCCAATAGGTGTAGGAATTGTTGGCCGTGAGGTTCTCATTCAGTATTCGTTCCAGACTTACGTCTTGAGTGATATGCTCACCGTTTATTGTCAGGTTTTCCGAACGGAACTCACCCCAAATCATCATTCTGCTTATAACGGCATACGACTGCATAGTGGAATAGCAACTGGCAATAACGCTCTCCACGTCGCTCTTCTCGTTCCAGAACTTATCAACGGTAATCATATTCTGCGGTTCCACCTCAAGGTAATCACCACAGGAACTAAACGATAAGCTAATGATAGAAACTATGGAAACTATAGTAACTATGGAAACTATCTTTCTCATATTATTCATGATTAATTATCTATTATTAATTAATTTAGAAGTCCACGGTAATACCTGCCGTATAAGAACGAGATCGTGGTGTCTGTCCCCAGTCTGTTGCTGCACCATAACCACCATAGCTGACATCTGGGTCAACACCGGTATATTTGGTCAGGATAAACGGATTGTTTGCACTTAGGTAGAAACTGACTTTACTTAAGCCCAATGATTTAAGATATTTCTTCTTAAGGGCGTATGAGAGTTGGGCGTAGCCCATTCGCAGGTAAGTACCATCTTCTACGAAGCGGTCGCTTACCAGGGTATTATAGTTGCTTGTAGAACCATACATTGCACGTGGAATAGTGGTCACATCACCTTCCTTACGCCAGCGGTAGTTGACTGCCTGGCTCTGGTTATTGTTGTTTATCATGGCTTCTGCATCCAGACGTGCCATATTGACAATCTTATTACCTACACGGTAGGTGAACTGAGTGTTCAGTCGCCAGTCGCCGTATTTGAAAGTGAAACCGAAACCACCGGTCAACTTAGGCAGAGAACTTCCCAAGTAAACAATATCCAGTGAGTTTATCTGACCATCGTGGTTTATATCTTCATAGATGGCATCACCACCTTTGAATACGTAGTTACGACCGGAATTATCGTTGGTGTAAGCAAACATCATTCTTACTGGCAGACCGTCTTCATCGCGGATAATTTGTCCGTTTTCGTTCAATGCTACCGGAGCCGTCTTGCCCGATGCAATAAAGGCATCCTGCTCTTCCTGAGTCATATTCCTTACGGTCTCGTATTCATACTGATAAACACCCTTACTGCGGAATCCGTAGATAGCACCGAATGGGTTGTGCAACTGTACACGGGTCAGAGTCTGACGGTTTTCATTGTTGAAGGTAGAGTTCATACTCTTCAGCACCGTCTCGTCCATCTCAAGAATCTCATTACGGTTGTTACCGAAGTTGGCGTTGATATCCAGAGTGAACTTATTTTTCTTAATCAGATTGTTTGTATTGATATGGAACTCCCAACCGGTGTTCCTCATCTTACCAGTGTTGTAATATGCCAGAGAGTAGAAACCTGTACTTGATGGTATTCTGTAATTACCCATCAGCATATCCGATGTTGTTGAAGAATAGAACTCAAATGTTGCGTTGAGCCTATTATCCTCCCAGAAACCAAAGTCGAAACCAAGGTTGTAACTGTTCACTGTCTCCCATCTCAACGACGACAGTTTCATGTTTGAAGGATATATTGACGACATATCAAGATATGTAGCACCTTGCACATACTGCGAGGTGTAGAGATAGTCTGTATTTGGTGCATGACCTACCCTACCCCAACTTGGACGGATAGAGAACATGTTCAGCCATTTCTTCAATGGCTCCATAAACTTCTCATCGCTCACATTCCAACGCAGTGATACTGAAGGGAAATAGCCCCATCTCTTGCTTGGACCGAACTTTGTGGTACCATCAGCTCTTACTGATACGTCGGCCATATACTTACCCTTGTATGCATAGTGTGAGGAGAATGTGAAATACATTGATTTCCATTCTGCACAACTTGAAGACAGTCCGGTTATCAATCCACCTGCATCAGGAGTTGTGATGCCACCTGAAGGCAGACCACTACCGTTTGACGACTGGAAGGTTGAATTACCCGAGTTCAGCTCAAACCTACCCATTGCCATCAATGAATGGTCTTTGTTCTTAAAGGCAGGGATGAGAGTCAGGGTGTGCTTAGTAGTAAACGATAGACTCTTGCTGCTACTGTTGTAGGATGTGTTATGACCGCTCGACCATGCTGTTGAAACCAACTCTGAAGGATAGAACTTATCCACATAGTTGTTTGATACGTTCATATACACCTGACCACGCCAAGTAAGTCGGGTATGATCTTCGTCCATACCAAGCAGCTCGTAGTTGAGCACCAGTTCAGGAACAAGGTCGAAAGCCGTAGTATTATATTTTGCCAGATTAGCACTTGCCACTGGGTTAACATATGTACGCTGATCGTCCTTGAAGATATCACTTCCTATATACGTACCGCTCTGGAGCATGTTATAATACTTATCTGTGTCCTCACCAGTATTAGGATCCTGCTCATAGATGCTCATGTTTGGCATCTTCTTCTGTGCAATGCTCAGCAGGTCATCGTAGTTCTTGTTGTTCTTAGTATAGGTCATAGAGAAGTTTGTCGATACCCTGATTCTCTGACTTACATTATAGTCAAGGTTCACGCGCGTAGAGAAACGATTCAGCAGCTGCTTGATTACCGAACCAGTCTCTCGGTCGAAACCACCTGATATACGGAAACTTGCCTTGTCGCCACCACCGGAGATGGTGAGATAGTGGTTCTGACGCAATCCCCACTGAGTCACGGCCTTTCTCCAGTCAGTATTGTTGTTATACTGCTCATACTCCGAGAAAGTAGGGTCGTAGTTTATCTCCGGAATATCACTTGCGCCATCACTCTGCTGAGGGTTGAAATAGCTCTCCTTAAGCATCATGGTATAGTCGTCACCCGACAGCATGTTCATACCCTTTGGCTGATATGTTCCCGTCAGCTTTAATGAATACGAAAGTTTCGGTTTACCCTTCACACCACGCTTTGTGGTCAGTTCAATAACACCGTTACCACCTTGTGAACCATAGATAGCTGTTGCAGCAGCATCCTTAAGTACGTTGATGCTTGCAATATCCTCAGGATTGATTCTCAGCAGTTCGGCAAAGGTATCATCATTTGAGGCACTGAGGTCGAAGTTGCTCATATCAACATCTTCAACCACGTTGCCATCAACAACAATCAGCGGGTTGGCATTTGTCAGCGACGACAGTGAAGAAGCACCTCTCAGTCGCATCGTGGAACCGGAACCCAGGTTACCAGAGTTACCGATGATATCCAAACCAGCAATACGTCCCTGAAGAGCTTCATCGATAGATGTAACAGCCAATCCTTCAAATTCCTTGGTATCAATCATCTGAGTAGCAAATGATATTTCCCTCTCCGGAATAGGAAGCGAGTTACCCTTCATCCTGCGCTTTGATTTCACTGTAACTTCCTTCAGCACCGTTGCTGACTCCATTTTTATATTATATGTAGTCTTGTTTATTGGCAACGTCTGTGTTTTCAGACCTACATATGAAAATCTCACCTTATCCTTGGCATTCTTGATCTTCATGGTGAAGTTACCATTCATATCCGTCACTGCCGACTCAATAATACGACCATTGCCGTCGATCTCACATACCGTAGCACCAATCACTCCACCAAACTCATCCGAAACCGTACCATGAATGGATGTTATCTGAGCAGAGGCCATGCCTACGAATATGAAAAGGAAAGCGAAAGCGGCAACGAAAACTCTAGAATATCCAGAACATCTAGAAAGTCTAGAAATTATATTTCTCATCTTATTCATAACTTGAACTTTTGAACTTTTAAACTTCTTGAACTTTCAATCATTTTCCGATTTCATCCTTCCAACTTGTGAGCTGACTCTCGTCAAAAAGCAACACGCCGTCAATCTGGTGAACCACCGCATTAGAGGATGAATAAAGATACCTTGTCTCGTTTGCCTTCGTTCCGGTTTTCTTTATCCAGTATTCACGGCACATATTATTGTAAAGACCATCAGTCTTCACCACATGCCGTTTGTTCGAGAGTTGATCTTCAACTTCCAATCCGTTATTATCAGCCGTAACTTCAAAAGAGTAGAAACGGTTGTTGTTTGGATTGATCTTTGAAGACTCATATTTCACACCTGTCACCGGATCACCACCGATGAAGATTGAATTATCCTGAATATGATAGCGCAGGAAGTTTTGTATCCTTTCTGCTATAATCGTCTGTGCCTTGATAGCTGTTGAGTCGCCTCTTTCGGCATCTTCCGCATAACTCTTATAGTCGTCCCATGTTGGCAGATAGCCCTTGTCAATCATTTCCTTGATCGACTCGTTGGTAGGTACATAGACTGTATAGTTATAGTTGTCGAAGAGTCGGATGTTCTTATTCGAACCATCGTTTGCACAGTAGTACAGGCTTGAAGTAGAACCTGTTGTTGTTGCCAGCAGACCATCGTCGGTATCGTCATCATTCAGCAGGGACAGGAATTCAGAGTATTCCTTTTTCTGACTCAGACGCTCATAGACGGAGTACTGTGATGTCATGATAGGAGTCTGCACGCCGTATGAGTAACCATTACCGTTTTCGTTCATGTCATAGACCTGATCAACGGCAACAGGTTCACTCCTTTCTATCTGATAACCACCACTGATGGTCATCGGTGAGCGACTGTTGTCAATCTTTATCACACTACCGGCCTTTGTTTTGTAATACTGCTGACCATCTTTCACCAGTCCTACGATAATCATATTATCCACCAAATCCGACAAGCGGTTCATCACCTCATTGCTCATCTTGCTGTCCGTGCTGTATGAAGCGTCCTTCAGCTGGTCTTCTATAATCAGGCCACTGCTGCCGTAAGAGCAATGGTAACGATGAGCCTTCACACACTGGTCTGTCTCATCATAATAAAACTCATACATCACCTGCTGTTGCAGTCCGTAAGTACAAGGGTCTATATATCTGAGCAGAGCATCGTTGGTTGGCAGTATCAATGTGAACTTTGACTCCATTGAGTTCAGGAACGGACCAAAGTCGTAGTTGTCAATAGCATAATAGATAACACTCATCAGACTCTGATGTGCCAATGCAGGGTAAGCAACTGAGCGGTATTCGCTCGGTGCAAACACCTTATTCACTAAGTATATCACACCGTTACAACCCATATAACACTTTACCACATCCTCTGGCTGAATACCCAGAGTTACCTTCGCATCGTCAACGATAGTACCGAACTTCGAAGGCACAGCATCCTTGAACGACAGCAGCATGTTTACCCTGAGCAGTTTTGAGAGTGTCAGTGCCGGTACATTCTCCCAACTGCCATACTCTTCCTGCAAGCCCTTGCCGGCATTATTCCACCAGTTGTCAAGTGCTTCGTTGGTTGGTACAATCATTGCACCTGCATCATAGTGCATATCCTGCCCCAGAGAGTTATAATACATATAGTTGTTCCATCCTGGATCGAAAGTCAGAGTTGCAGGTACCTTTGAACCGTCTTCCAAAGTATTGTACTTGTCGTTGCTCCTGTTGCTGGACTTACCATTGTACTCATCGGCGAAATATCTAAGCACATACACAGAATCCTGCTCTACACCTGGCTTATCCTGGTTCAGTCGGCGGTATTCCTTAGTATTCGTATCGTCATAGACAGGAGTAGAGAAACGGTCGAGCATTTTCGACCATTCCGACATTTCAGGAGTATTTCTTATTATCTCGGCCATGTTTGAGTTAGACTCTATCACTCCGTCAACCACATATATATAGCCATTCTTACAAGTCTGTTCAGCACTTATAATCTTCTTGCCGTCGATCCAAGAATCATTGATTGATTCTGACACGTGGTTACTCAGAACCATCAGGTCCTCGTCGGTGATCTTGTTCTTGGTCATATAGGCTGGAAGGAAGTGGATCATCGGAGCAGAGTTGTTATCCTTGAACACCAGGACTGACTTGTTCTCATCACGGAACTTCTTCCATGTGTCGAGTTTTTCCAGGTTCATTGGGTTCACCGGCATCTCGTTTGGTTTGATAGTGAACACCGTGTCCTGGATACTTGCTGCAGTAGGACGGCGCATACACATTCCTGTCTGTGGAGGATTACCACTTACGTTCGACATCAGTTCAAGCAGATAGGCGTTGTTGATCATCGAGTGATTAAACAGCATCTTCTTCTGAGCCGTTGTCAGTTGTTCATAACTGGTGTTGTTCTCTGCAAACCACTTTGAAAAAGCATCATCGTCAGCAACAAACAAAGTCTTAGATCCCGTATGGGCCAAAACCTCAGTCTGACCAAGGTCGTCAATAAGTCTGAGTGTTGTCTGGAACGACTTCTTCTGACCATCAACCTCTATTCCCTCCTGCAGACGCTCATAGATAGAGTTGCCGAGCCACTCTGGCTGACCGGTCAGCACATCCTTCGTACAGGAAGATAAGAGGCAAACTGTCAGAACAAGGAAACAGGTTGTTAATTTCAGTTTTACCATATTATATAATTCGTTATTTTTATTATCGTGATATATATAGTGTCAATGCGAATTTTCCAAACAAATATCCCCTTTCATAAAAAGTCATCCCTCCTTGTTTCATTGTAATTAAAATCCCAGGGTTACAACTGTTTTGCCATAACCCTGGAATTTTTATTTTAATTATACATTATTAAATTTAGTCATGCAACGATTAGAATTCCATTTCCTTCTTGGCATTTGTAAGGATAATGGTTGCTGTTGCTGTGATGTCGGCTACGTCGATTACACTGTCACCATTAGCATCAGCATTACTCTGGTTCCATGCAGTTGGAGTCTCACCTAAGATGTAGGTTGCAATTGTTGTGATGTCAGCAACATCCACAACACCATCACCATTAGCATCACCAGTCAGACCATTGTAGTTGATAGGACCAACAACGTGCTTGCTCTGAGCACCGTAGTAAGTCAGAGTCCAGTTGTCCATAATCAGCCAACCACCAGAAATACTCTCTGTCTGCTTCATACCGAAGCGCAGAGTACCGTCGGTTACCTTTACATAGATACCATTGAAGTACTTGTCGTTGTCGAAGAAGCAAACTGCCGATACCATATCGTTAGGAACGAAAGTGCCGTCGGTTTCTGCTACTGTTGTACCAACACCTGGATCTTCTACCATAGCACCTGATGCCAACAGACAAACGCTGTTGTCTATTGAGTCACCACCTGCCCAAGCATACATGTTGGCCAGACCCTTCTCACCATTCTGATAAGATGTGAAGTCACCGTCAGTATAACCATTACGATAGAATGCATGGCATTCAACCTTGTAGGTTCCGTTTGGCAGACCTGTGAATGTCTGATACATATCATAGTCGCTCTTCTCGTAGAACTCAAGTGCAAGGGCTGACTTCTGAGTATCGTCGTTACCGAAGTTGTAGCCAGATGATGTACCTTCTATTGTCCAACCTTCAACTGAGTTTGTACCGTCCTTGTCGAATCCTGGGCAACTTACAACTGATGTAAAGTCAACAGGATTTTCGTCTGTAGCATCCTCATAGCCAGCAGGTATCTTAAGCTGAATCATCATTGATGCTATCTTCTCAATTGCCTCCTGTGCCTGAGCATCGGTGTATGTGCCGGCTGCTATAGCATCTGCAATATCACTATAGAGAAGGAGTGCTTCTTCCTTGATAGCCTCTGAAGATTCAGAAACGCTGATAGCCTCAACCAGAGCCTCGTTCTTTTCAGCCAGAGACTCAAACAGAGCAACAGATGTCTCTATTCTGTCGTTGATAGCAAAGATTGCCGACAGAGCTGCGAACATCACCTTACCGTCGTCCTGCTTCAGGGCTTCCTCACCGGCCTGCTTTGCTGCCTGTGCGTCTGAGATTACGTCAGAACCCATTGTCTTGTTCAGGTCAATGCCTTCAACAGCTGCCTGCAGCAGCGGCTTCATCAACTTGGCATTATAAGCACGGTAAGTCAACTTGAAGTCGTCCCAGATAGCCCAAGTATTAGCAAGACCGTCAGGACTTGTTGTACCCTTCACACCAATCCTCATCACGTCGCCCTTCTGAGCAACCAGACCGTAAGCCTTACTTACATACATACCTTCTGCAAATGCTTCTGATGCAGAACTCATATCATTAGGATACCAGTATTCACCGTTAGGGTCGGTCCAAGCACCTGATGTGTAAACCTCGTCAACATCAACTGGCTCTTCGAATACGCACTTCAGCTTAGTCTTATTGTCGTTCAGATAAACGTAAGCCTGTGATTCTACAGGATTCTCGAGCACATTACCATCGCTGTCATAATATTGCAGCCAAGCAGTCTCGTCACGGTTCTTACGGTAGAAGCCCTGTACGCGGATTTCATAGAGTCCTACAGGTGCACCCTTAACTTCCTGATAAGTATCGAAAGTAGTCTCACCGTAGCTTTCGCAGCAGTGGTTGGTATTACCACCAATAGCATAAACACCTGTCCAACCGGTTGAACCATTCTCAAAGTCTGGGTTTGTCAGGTAGCTTGTAAAGTCGGCACCTTCCTTCAGACAGTTCTCAATAGCGTCCTGAGTCATCTGCTCAATCTTCGCCTTCTCAGCAATCAGTTCCTCAGTAGTCAGAGCCTTCTCAGCAAGGATATCCTCAACATCGAAGTCGATGTAGTCTGCCAACAGGTCGGCATACTCACCTTCAATCTCCTCGTTGTTGCAAACTTCCTTAGCCTTCTCGATAGCCTCGAGCAGAGCATTCCAAGCAGCCACATTCTCCTTCAGTGGAGTCTCAGCAGCCTGGATAGCCTTCATATTGGCAATAACTGTTGCATAGTCAGAAGCTGTTGTAGCTCCTGCTGTTGCAGCATTGAAGGCATCAATATAAGAACCGGTTACATATTCAACTGCACCATAGTCAGTAATACTCTCCAGGAACTTATCCAACCACATCTGGTAAGCCTCAGCAGCATTTCCGTAGTAAGTCAGGGTGAAGTTATCGAAGATACTCCAGTCTGTACTGATGGTAGTGTTCTTATAGACACCAATCTTGAAAGCCTCCTCAGTTACACCGAAGAATACCTTGTTGTCGTCATAGTAGCCAGCCTCGAAGTATTCCACTGCTGATGCCATTGTGTTAGGCACGTAGTAAGTATAGTCACCATCAGTAACCGATGACTTGTCGCCACTACCGATAGTAGTATTAGGCTCAATACCCTTGAAGATGTTCATAACGGAAGTCTCCACAGAATCTTCTGCATTTACGGCATAGAGCTTACAAGCATTCTGTGCATCGTCGTTGGTCTTGAACAACTGGTATGAGTTAGCAGCACTACCTGCACGGTAGTAACCGTCAACCTTCAGCATATAAACACCCTTAGGAGCGTTTGTAATCTCCTGCCAAGAGTCGAAAGTCTTAGCATACTGCTCAGCACATGCAGCTGTTGTACCACCGGCACCGAAAGCAGTGCCACTCCAACCTGTGAAGTCGCCCACTGTGTCGAATGTTGAGTTGGTGATCAGTCCGCTGAGGTCAGCAGGATTGTCCACACTTGCCTTGCTTGAGTTGTAAGCCACAACAGCAGCAGCAACAGCATCGATAGCTGCCAGCAGTTCTTCCTTTGTTGAACTGGTGTTGGCATACACAGCCTTAGGAGCAGTCAGGTCGATACCTGGGCAGTCAGCTTCAGCCTGCTCAATGGCAGCCTTCAGCTTCATTGCTGTGTTATAGACATCCATCTGAGCTGTGAACTCGCTCAGATTGCAAGCCTGAAAGTCGGCTTCTGTAACGAAATACCAGTCCACGTAGGTCTCTTCTGCAATGTTACCGCAGAAGTAAACCTCATCGTTGGCTCTTGATGCCAATACACCAAGATAACCTACACAATGAACGGCATCTGTAGCCTTAATGATACCATCAGCCCTGTCAGAAGCCTTGATGCGAATAGCACCATTGCTCTGTGGTTCAATGTTCCAAACGAAGCTGAGGTTGCTTGAAGCACTGTTCTGACGGTCGTTCCAGATGGTAACGCTGTCGGTAGTGCCAAACCAAACCTCATCCCAACGAGCCTTGATAGGCACGTAAGCCTGGAAGAGATAGGTAACACCATCCCAAGCGCTCCAGTCCTGATCGTACAGATACTCTGTCAAATCCGGACAGATAGTTTCTGTAGCTTCATTAAACTGGATCTGGTTTGCTGTAGAGTCAGCACATACACCGGCACGTGTTCCCCAATAAGGAGAAGCAGCGGTCAGGTAGCCCAGAGATGTGAAGAAAGCACCTGCATCCTTGTTGTACAGGTAGCCCACCGTACCCTTCTGCCATTCCGAAGTCTGGACACTAAGGGTTGGCTTCTGCCATTCTGCAGCGTTAATTCCAACGCACACGAAAAGCAGAACAATTAAAAGTAAATTTCTGATTCTCATAAGTTTTAATTTTTAAAATAAATGATTAACCATATAAATCGGGGCAAAGGTAGAAAATATTTAGATAAATTTGATTAAAATCAAGACAAAATTAACATCTTTTAAATATTAATAATGTTATACCATAAAAATTTTAGACTTCTCACCTCACATAAAGGCTTCGACCAAGTCAGTTCCTTCGACCAGTTCAGAAACAAAATCACAAGACAGCCCGGCAAAAAGAACCAATATTTTTAAGGAAAAACTGAACAATTTCATTTTCATCACACACATCCTTCTTTCAAAATTAACTTTTCTTCACATTATTCATACCCCATTCTACGCTATTTCTTCGCATCTTCTTCGCAATATACACACTAT
>R18__coassemble_2136_pt1 | contig 14172 bp, 10 predicted proteins | sample R18__metabat2_low_PE_027 | metagenome-assembled genome bin R18 | reverse complement strand
CTATAGCACAGAGCCTGATATCCTGATAATATTCACCGAATATGAAGGAACCTGGAAGGTGACCTTGTCGCCGCTGACGGAAACCGGAGCCTGTTTTGGCACGATATTCTTTGGATTGTCAAGGGTATTCTCGTCGGTGCCTTCGGCAGAAGAGAGACGCGTGAGCGTTGCACTCTTGGCGTTGAAGTTCTTCAGAGAGATCTCTCCCGGCACATCACCCCAACCAGTGTTCACAACCTTTACTATGAGTTCACCAGTCTGTTCATCGAGAGTTGTGCTTGCATAGACACCACTCATAAGTGATTCCTGCAGTCTGACAGCAAAGTCCTTCTTGCCATCGAGGTAGCACAATATGCTGTCGCCATCAACATCCACCTGCACCTCATACCAGCGACCGTCTTCCACCTTAAAGCTGCGGTCGCGTGCCAGCGACATCTTACCGCCGCCCTGAGTCTGCTCAACATTATTCTGTGAGTTGCCCCAACCACCAACATTATACCACTGATAGTTCTTTGCATCTTTCAGTCCGACAACAGCCAGGAATCCTTCATCACCCGACTGCTTCATGGCCTCCACCTTGAAGGAATATTTGCTACTCCGGATATCGAACGGAGAGAAGGCCACTGCCGGCTGTGCCTTCGACTGCTGAGTATAGGTAGCGCCATCAACATTCCACCGTCCACTGACAACCTTCCACGCATCAAAATCAGAGACATTGTATTCCTTACCATCTATAACGACACGCGCGTTGCGATACTGAACATTTGTTGCCCAAGTGGCCAAGCCAACGTGGACAGGTGTGGCATCGACGGCAGTATGCTTCTCTGGCAGGGTATATTCGCACTTGGTCTTTATAACCCGTGTGCCGATATTTGCAGGGAAAAGCTGCTGCACATAATACGACGGTGTGCCCATCGACTTCTCAGAATTGAAACGAATCATATCAGGACGCCAGCGGGCATCATTCTCATTGACAAAGATAGGAGCATAACTTGCCATCTCCACAACATCGCTATTGTTTTCCATGCCCATCATATAGACAGCTTCGCCAAGAGCTGCGTTGAGGTTACCAATCTCACCAAACTGACTGGTAACGGCATATTCTCCCACATAAATCTTATGACGATCACGAGGGTAGGAGTCATACTTACTGAATCGGTCGGCAAACCATTTAGGATTTCTGTAGTAGTGCTCATCAACGAGATCAACAGGATAGCTGTTGCGCCAAGATGGTTCGTCGGTACCCCACGACTCCACATTGCCAATACATTTCACGTTAGGATATCGTGCCTTTATGGCGTTGTAGAATTGTATGTAGCGTTCAGGATAATGATCGCTCTGGTCGCGGTTGTTGTCCATGTGGAAATTATAGTTTTCATTGCCTATCTCTATATACTCGAGATTGAATGGTTCAGGATGACCATTCTCAGCACGCATTCGACCATACTTGGTGTTCACATCACCATTGGCATACTCCAAGGCAGCAAGACACTCGTCAATCCACGGCTGAATCTCATTGTAAGGATCGCAGCCACCATGCCAGATACCCACATTGACCACGAAGAGAGGTTTGGCTCCCAGATCCTCAGCCAACTGCAGATACTCGTGAAAACCGATACCATCGGTGGTGCGATAGCCCCAGTTCACATTCAGGTGACCCGGACGCTCCTCTATCGGGCCAATAGTGCGCATCCAACGGAAAGCATTGTCGGGACTCTCCTGTCCCTCAACAAAGCAACCACCAGGGAAGCGCATGAACTTAGGATGCATAGCTTCGAGCATCTCGGCAAGGTCGCAACGCATACCATTCTCACGATTCTTATAGGTTGGCGGGAAGAGGCTCACCATATCAACCTGAAACTCCCCTGCCCTATCTGCCAGAAGTTCGAAATAAGCTTTCGGACTAGTCTCGCCAATCTTTATCTCGGCAGTGAACTTCTGCCACTTATGCTTCAGTTTTACAGGAATGGTGACCTCACCACTGCAAGGCAGACCATTGTCAGTACGGAGCACAGCCGTAAGTTTGCCTTTATATTTCTTATCCGCCTTAGCCCAGAAAGACAAGCGGAAAGTCTGCCCCTTCACCTCATTGATACCCCAGAAGCCATCGTTACGGATACCATCACCAGGCTGGCTGATCGTTACATTCAGAGCGTGGCTCTGTGCCGAGTTGAGCAAATTGGTGGTAATGAGGTTCATCGAAGCATTTCCAACAACTTTCCATGCCTCCACTTCATTATCTCCATGACGATCGTTATCAGCAGCGCCACGACGATGGCGGTGCGACATGGTGATATCCTCGAACGAACGATTACGAATCAGTTCGGCATACAGACCACCATCAGCAGCGTGGTTGATATCCTCATAGAAGATACCATAAAGGACTGGCGACACCTTTGGACCTTGCTCGTTGGCATCGACAGAGATTTTCACTTGCGACAAGGCGCTTCCGCAAACCAGCATCAGCACCATAGAAAGAATAGATTTCTTCATAATGACATATTATTTATTTTGTTTTTTGTTCTTATGCAATTTGGAGCGATATGCAACCAATAGATTTATCTCGTATTGACATCATAGCATCGCAATTATATATTTCTTTGTTTGAAACATTTCATGAATTGACAGGGAAATCACTCTATTTTCCGGATGACACTTTTCTCCTTGCAGACAGGGGCCAGGAAACAGTTTTCGCAGTATGGTTTACGGAGTGTGCAGGTGCGTTTGCCGTGTTCGAGGAGCCAGAAATGAAACTTGAGTTGCTTTTCTTCTGGCACACGACGGGTGAGGTATTGTTCTGTGCTGAGTGGTGTGTGACAAGAGGACGGCACGAGTCCCAGACGGTGAGAGACACAATATACATGAGTATCAACGGCGATACACGGTCGGCCAAAGGCATGCGAGGTGACAACGTTGGCTGTCTTCCTTCCAACTCCGGGGAGGGTGATAAGCTCATCGAAGGTCTCGGGGACCTGTCCACCGAAGTCCTGAACCAGACGATTCGACATCTGGGAGAGGTGCCGGGCTTTGGCATTAGGGTATGAGACGGAGTGTATGTAACTGAGAATCTCGTCGATAGAGGCTCTGCTCATAGAGAGAGCATCGGGATAGGCTTGGAAGAGCGACGGTGTAACGATGTTGACGCGTCGGTCGGTGCACTGGGCACTGAGCATGACGGCAACGAGCAGCTGCCATGTGTTGGCAAACTGCAGCTCGGTGTCAGCATCAGGCAGATGCTGCTCAAAGAGACTGATCACAGCGGAATATCTATCTTTCTGGTTCATATCACACAGAAGTTATTTCACAGAGAGAGATTTTTTATCTCACACAGACCTAACCAGACTTAAAAGGACTTTTATTCTTTTAGTGGCGACCGGTGTGCGACAAAATAAGTCTGTTAAGTCTGTTGAGTCTGTGTGAGATAAAAATATGTCTCTGTGTGAGATAGTTGGCATCAGGCTTCGTCGGGTTCTAGGTTGTCGATGTCGATGATATGCAGTTGTATGGCTCGGGTAACAAGGCGTGTGGCGTTGACACTGATGCCGCCGTTGCCTTCGGGGAAGAGCTTCTGCGAGAGTTCGTTCTGGCGTTTCTCCAGGCTCTTTACACCGAAAGGCATACCACGGAGTGTTGATATCATATCCTTGGTATAACCCAGGGCAAGATGGCGGAGGAGACGTTCGTCGTACTCGTCGATCTCGAAGTTTATCATTGCCTCACGGTGCATCTGTTGTGAGTTGACGGTGGTCTTGAAACGTTCCACTATCTTTTGCAGTATCGGTTCGTTGAACACAAGCTGCTTACCCTCCATAACGCTCTGCACATCATGACGTGTGAGGAGTTCACCAGTCTTGAGTATTATGCCGTCGCAACCGGCATCGAGAGCGTCTATCCACAGTTTCTCGTTGAGTATCTCACCAGTGAAGATGAGCACTTTGACCTGCGGATAGTTTTCCTTGGTGTATCGGCACAGTTCGACACCAATGGTTGTGGAGCCGCCGAGTCCAAGGTCGAGCAAAACAAGATCGGGTACTTGCTGTTTGATGAGACGGTAGTATTCCGGCTCGTTCTGGGCTGAGCCTATAACTTCTGCTTCGGGTATGTCGTTGCGAAGTATGTTTTCTGTGCCTTTGAGTTCGAGGAGCACATCCTCGACGATTATCACTTTAAACTTTTCCATAGTGCGGTAGTATGATGGTTATGGTCGTTAGGTTGTCGTTAGTCGTTGGTCGTTGGTCGTTGGTCGTTAGTCGCTGGTCGTTGGTCGCTGGTCGTTGGTCACAGGTTAGTCCGCAGCGATGGCGGCCTGTGGCTTGGGAGTGGTCGCGGATGATCTGACGGATAAGATAGTAATCAGGGGTGCCTGTTATGGACTTGGCTGTATTTAGCTGAAATACGACATAGTCACCTTCTGTACGGTGAAGTGCGATGTCGCAACCAAGGATATCGAAGAGGTAGTTGAGGAGGAGCCTGTCGCCAAAGACTTTCTCTCCACAGATTTCCACACATTCCAGATGAAGGGAGAACTTATCGTATTCGCGCATTGCCTGCTCATCAAGGATGGTATATAGTTCCTTGTAATAGGTTGTCATCTCCAGGACGGACGCTTGATCATTGCCCTGTTCTGCTATCATCTTGCGGATACGTGAAGGATAGTACATGGTTTCGTGTTTGAGTGTTGAGAGACAATTGTCTATCACGTTGTTGCTGACGTAGAGATTGTCAGCTTCTGTCTGTCGTTTGCGTATCTCATCCTGAAGGAGTTCGGCTTTTGTCTGCTCATCGTTGAGCACTCGGTCTGCGATGCGCTGTTGCACAGCCATCTTGTTCTTGAATCTCAATACCAGGAGATAGTAGGCAGCAACAATCGAGAATAGCAGCACTATAAGCACAACGATGGCAATGGTTTCCTTGTTGCGAGCGTTCTGAAGCTGCTGATAATAGAGCGGAAGTTCTTTATCTATTGATTTCTCCTTGAGTGCCTGTATATATGCGGCATTTGCTTCGTTGTATTTCTTCCAATCGTTGTTCTGCAGGGCAGAAACTACGGAATCGTTTGTTGGCTTGTCGGCCATTGATACATAAGGCATGAGGGTGAGGAGGGAAAGGAGGGCAGAGAGGACCTTTCCTTTTGGCAGGCGGAAGAAGAAGCGTGTTCCCTTACCCTTTTCACTCTCTGCTGCTATCATAACGTTGTGGAAGAGAGTGCTCGTCTTCTTATATTTCTCAATTATGCCCTTACAGTTCAACAAGCCGAAACCATGCCCACGACGGGTGAGCTCTGCGGCATCGATTTTATGGGTGAAGATGGTGGAGAGTTCCTCTTCAGAGATTCCCTTGCCTGTGTCGGCAACAGAGAGTTCCACACAGTTGTCAACCGACTTTGACGACACCTTTATGGTGCCGCCTTCGGGAGTGAACTTGCGGGCGTTATCCACAAGGGTATTTAGCATGAAGAGTGTGAGTATTCTGTCGGCCTTGACACTATTGTTGCTTGTTTCCACATCCAGTTCTATACCTTTCAAGGCACAACTGGTCTTTGCCTTTGCAACAATATCGAAAAGAGGTTGCAGTGGGAAGGTTTCTATCTTCAGACTCAGTTCGCCCTGCCGGAGTTGTATCCAGTTGGTGAGTATTTCGTTCTGGTTTTCAATATCTGCTGCCAATTCATCAATATACTCGTAAGACACAGGGGATTTCTTCATATCGTGCAACATGCGGTCGATGAGCGGCATTATGGAGTTGACGAGTGATATCTTGGCTCTGTTTTCTTCCTTTCTGCGGTAGTTCCTGAGATAGTTTTGTTCAGCAATAGCTTGCTGTTCCGTCAGCAGTTCATAATCCTCTTGCAGTTGTTTTATTTGTGTGAGTTTATCATCGGCATTTTTGCGTGCTATGCGTTTTCTGATTCTGAAGAACACAATAAGCAGAATCAGCAATACGAGGATAGCAATGATGACGCCCATTATCCAAGCATTCAGTTTTGCTGACTGCTTTTTCAGTTCCACGGTTCTGCTTTCAAGGAAGCGGTCTTGCCGTTTGCCTTCCTGCAAGGTGAGGTATTCGTTACGGTTGTAGATACTTTCCTCCATATTGCCCAAGGCAGCATACACCACGCTGAGTCGTTCGTGGATACTGGCAAGCAAATCAGGAGCATAGTCGATACGAGGGTTGAAGTTTATGGCTTTTTTCAGATTGACAAGGGCTTCTTCATACTCACCATGATTGAACTGGCAGTTTGCCAATGTGCGGTAAGCGCCGGCTACCTGATAAACATCGCCGTAAGCAAGGAAAAGGTCGAGGCTCTTCTGAGCATATTCTATAGAGTCTGTTTGTTCTGCCTTCACCTGAAGTATGTTGGCAATGAAGAATGTCAGGTTCTGTTTCTTTGCCAGCTCATATCCCCAATTAAGGAAGAAATCATCACCATCAGCACCTATGTTATAGCAAAAGTTGACAGTCTGTGCAGAGTCAATCTTAATCAGTTCATATGGATTGATATTGAACAGCATCTGATGCGACTTTTCCTCCATTCCTACATAATAATAATAGGTGGATGCTACGATATAGAATTCCGAGATGGCATAATTGAGCCGTTGAGGTTCGTTTGGATTCGCTGTCTTTATGTACTTTTCAACAAGCCGTAAGGCCTTGTTATACCAGACATAGAAATCCTGATTCATCGACCTGCGCTGGCAGATACGCATCATCTGGACATAGGCAATAAGTTTCTCCGTATCATCTCGGGATGAGGAGATTAGTCTGTTTAGTTTTTCTTCCGCCTTTCCATATTCCATCTTGGCAATATCGACAAAAGCAAGATCGTTGAGCGAACGAGAACTATAGTTTTCATAATTTCCATGGATACCATAGTTTTCTGTGGCTATTATGGCCACTGAGTCGAGATTGCGATAATGCCAATGATATGCATCATGCGCTGATGCATATGATAAAAGCCCCCATAGGCATAATAATGCAATGAGGGCTTTATGAAACTGATGTTTATTATGCACGGGCTGCTTTTACGTAACCAAGAGCTTCGCGACACTTGTCAGTGACATACTGCCAATCACCAGCAGCCACCTTATCCTTAGGGAAGAGCTTTGAGCCCATACCTACGCAATAGACACCTGCCTTGAACCATGACTTGAGATTGTCCTCTTCAGGAGCAACACCGCCGGTAACCATAATCTTCGACCAAGGCATAGGGGCTTTCAGACCTTTCACCATGTTTGGACCATAAACATCTCCAGGGAAGAGTTTTGTGAGGTCGCAACCCAGTTCCTGAGCCTTGCCTATCTCGCTCACTGTGCCGCAACCTGGGCAATAAGGGACAAGACGACGATTGCATACAGGGGCAATATCAGGGTTGAAGAGTGGACCAACAACAAAGTTTGCACCAAGCTGAATATAGAGGGCTGCTGTAGGTGCATCGACAACGCTACCGATACCTAATGCCAGTTCCGGACACTCCTTGTCGGCCCATTTAACCAATTCACCGAAGATTTCATGAGCAAAATCGCCACGGTTAGTAAACTCAAAAGCACGCACACCACCTTCGTAGCATGCCTTTACAACATTCTTGCAAACCTCAAGGTCTTTGTTGTAGAACACAGGAACCATACCTGTGTCGCCAATCTTGGCCATTACAGCCAACTTATCAAATTTTGCCATTATTATATACGAATTTTATCTTTGAACACGTCCTGAAGCATTACCACCGGCAAGAGAGAGTACCTCAGCCTCGCTGACAAGGTTGAAGTCGCCGTTGATAGTGTGTTTCAATGCTGATGCTGCTACAGCAAACTCAAGAGCAGATGCCTGATCGTCCTTATATTTCAGCATACCGTGGATAAGTCCACCAGAGAAAGAGTCACCTCCACCAACACGGTCGATGATAGGGTTGATTTCATAACGCTTTGACTGATAGAACTCTTTTCCGTTGTAGATAAGAGCCTTCCATCCGTTGAAAGTAGCTGAGAAGCTCTCACGAAGAGTAGATACAACATATTTGAATCCAAACTCCTTCATCATAGCCTTGAAGATTCCCTCGTAGCCAGCAGCATCTGTCTTACCGCCTTCAACATCTGCATCTGGTTTGAAACCAAGACACAATTCTGCATCTTCCTCATTACCGATACAAACATCAACATATTTCATCAATGGGCGCATGATGCTTATTGCCTTTTCTGATGTCCACAGCTTCTTGCGGAAATTAAGATCGACACTTACAGTTACGCCATGACGCTTGGCAGCTTCGCAAGCCAGACGGGTGAGCTCGGCAGCCTTATCGCTGACAGCTGGGGTGATACCACTCCAGTGGAACCAGTCAGCACCTTCCATTATTGCATCAAAATCAAAATCCTCAGGATTAGCCTCTGCTATTGATGAGTTGGCACGGTCGTAGATAACTTTTGAAGGGCGCATAGAAGCACCTGTTTCAGCATAATACAAACCAACACGATTTCCACCACGAGCAATAAACTTTGTGTTCACACCATAACGACGGAGTGCGTTAACGGCAATCTGACCAATCTCATGATCAGGCAACTTACTGACAAAGTAAGCATCATGACCATAATTGGCACAACTGATTGCTACATTAGCCTCACCACCACCAGGGATGATGCGAAAAACATCGGTCTGAACGAAACGATCCTGACCATTCGGAGAAAGGCGAAGCATAATCTCACCTAAGGTAACTACTTTTCCCATTTCTGTTTGATTTTAACAAATTTTACAATTAGATTTATATAATAATTTATTTTCAGGGTGTAAAGTTAAGAAAAATTACTGATATATGCTACAAAATCAGAAAAAAAACTTCAATTTATCAAAAAAGATACATAATTAATAAAAAAAACGTTATCTTTGCAATTTGAATAATAATTCATACACAAATCGAAATTTACATTTAAGGTATAAGTCGAGATAAAATGGCAGAAAGAGTAAGAATAAAGGATATCGCAGAGATTGCGGGTGTTAGTGTTGGTACCGTTGACCGCGTGCTCCACAACAGGCCAAATATCTCTGAGGAAACAAGAAAGAAGGTTGAGGATGCTTTGCAGCAAATGAACTATAAGCCAAATGTTTACGCAAGCGCTTTGGCTATGAACAAAGAGTATGTTTTTTATCTTGTGTTGCCACAGCATGACCACAACTCTTATTGGCAAGAGATTGAGGAAGGGGCAGAGAAAGCGACATCAGATAGAAAAGAATTTCGCATAAGGCTTGAAACATTCTATTACAACAGGCACGATTCAAAATCATTCACGAAACTTGTCAACACTGCCCTGAATAAAAATCCCGATGGAGTCATCATAGTGCCAAGCAGTATTGATGCCACACGAGCATATACCGACAAGCTGCATCAGCAAAACATACCATTTATTCTCCTCGACTCATTCATGCCCGACCTGAAACCGTTATCATTCTACGGACTGGATTCTTTCAATAGCGGATTTTTTGCAGCTAAAATGTTTATGATGCTGTTCAACATGACATCAAATGGCAAAGATAAAAGCATTATGTTGATGAGACAACATGTGAACGGGAAAGCGGCAAGTAAACAGCAAGCAAACCGTGAAGAAGGGTTCCGGCATTATATGATAGACCATTTTCCGAAAATCAAGATTGTGGATTTTGATTTGAGCGATAACACACCAGACACTTTAGCAAAAGATAAACTGCATAATTTCTTCATTGAGAGACCTGACATACACCATTGCATAACATTCTCTTCAAAAGCCTATATCATCGGAGAGTATCTGCTGGAAGCAAATCGCAGAAACATACATGTAATGGGATATGATATGGTGCAAAGGAATGAAGAATGTGTAAAACAAGGATCTATCGACTTCATCATTGCTCAACATGCTTACAGACAGGGCTATTATTGTCTGAAATCCCTTTACGACGCAGTTGTACTGCAAAGGAGTGTAAAAGCTATCAACTATATGCCAATAGAACTTATATGTAAAGAAAATGCAGATTTCTATCAGAGAACAGAACTATAAACTATAAATTGCAAATCATATATGAATAAGAATTTTATAAAAATCAATTCTGCTGACAATGTTATCGTTGCCCTGGCAGATCTTAAGAAGGGTGAAATAATCAATATTGACAACTCTTCATTTACAATACTTCAAGATACTCCACGCGGTCATAAGGTGACTATCAAGAACCTGGCTAAAGGTGAGAATGTAATTAAATACGGTTACCCTATTGGCTATATTACAGAGGATGTGAAAGCCGGAACATGGGTGAGCGACGCGAATATCCACACCAATCTCGAAGGTATCCTTGACTACAGTTATGAGCCAGTGACTGAAGAGCTGAATATTCCAGATGAGAAACTAACGTTCAACGGTTATGTCAGAAAGAATGGCGAAGTAGGAATTCGCAATGAGTTGTGGATTGTTCCTACAGTGGGTTGTGTGAACGGTATTGCCGAAAAACTTGCCAGCAAAGCGCAGGAAGAATTCACGGATATCGATGCTACATGGGCATGGCATCATAACTATGGCTGTTCACAACTCTCAGAAGATCACGAAGCAACACGACGCGTGCTAAGAGATATCGTGATGCATCCTAATGCAGGAGGTGTGCTCATCGTATCACTCGGGTGTGAGAACAACCAGCCTGATGAATTTATGAAACTGCTTGGCGACTATGATAAGGACAGAGTGAAACTGCTCGTTGTTCAGGAAGTGAAAGGCAACGAGATAGAAGTCGGCATGGAACTACTTGAAGGTATTCACGATGTGATAAAAACAGACAAACGCACACCTGTGTCAATAAGCGAATTGCGTGTTGGTCTGAAGTGCGGTGGCAGCGATGGTCTCAGCGGCATAACAGCAAATCCACTGGTGGGAGAATTCTCTGACTGGCTGGTGGCACAAGGTGGAACATCAATACTTACTGAAGTTCCTGAAATGTTTGGGGCAGAAACCATACTTATGAACAGATGCCGCAACAGAGAACTGTTTGACAAGACCGTAAAGATGATCAACGACTTCAAGAACTATTACCTCAGTCATGGCGAGCCCGTTGGTGAGAATCCTTCTCCAGGAAACAAGGCAGGAGGCATATCAACACTGGAAGACAAGGCCCTGGGATGTACACAGAAATGTGGCAAAGCGCCTGTCAGCGGTGTTCTCGACTATGCTGAGCGATTGAGCGTGAAAGGTCTGAACCTGCTCTCTGCTCCTGGCAACGACCTCGTAGCAGCAACAGCATTGGCAGCATCAGGATGTCACATGGTGCTCTTCACAACAGGACGAGGAACACCGTTCGGCACATTTGTCCCTACGCTGAAGATAAGCACCAACACCCCATTATATCAGAACAAGCCTAACTGGGTGGACTTCAATGCAGGACAATTGGTTGACGGCATATCAATGACCGATGCAGTAAAGGCATTCACAAAGAAGATTATATCCATAGCTAACGGAGAAAAAGCTAAGAACGAACAGAATGGTTATCGCGAGATATCTATTTTCAAAAATGGAGTAACACTTTAGTGATGGACATCATATCAAGAAATCATCTGCGACTGCTGAAGAGTGGTGTCTTCGGGATAATGGAGCCTCTTGAGCCTATGAGCAATTTCAAATGGCTCAAACTGATTCAGCTTTCTATTGTCCAGGAATGCATGGGGCTGACATACGACGGCATGCTCAAATATGTCAACTCACAACAATTGGTATTAGCATCAAAGGTTGATGAGGAATGGAAGGCTGTGATAAAAAACACAGAGGATAAATCGGCAAAGATGAACGAATGTATTGCCGAGATGTTTCAGATATTCAGCAAAGAACCAAAGCTTTACTATCCTGTATTGATAGCCGGGCAAGGAATGTCATTGCTCTACCCTAACCCACAGCACTACTACAGCAGCCATATCTCATGGTACATTCCAACAGAAGAAAAAGCGAGAGAGGCTGATGCTTGGGCAAAAAGAGAAGCGGAGATAATCTCTGACTTAGACCCAAACAAGTTGAGATACCAGTTCATGAACGTGATTGTTGAAAACAATCACTTTGCTGAAGAGCTGATGGACAGGAAACTGAACAAAGACCTTCAGATCATGGTCACAAGAGAGAAATCATACTATAAGCCCAACTACATAGACATCAGTGCAACAAAGGTTGAGATACTTCCACCTTCAATCAATCTGCTGGTGCTGATACTCCGACTGATGCAACATATATTGGAGGAGGATGTCAAGCCGCAAATGATTATCGACCTTGGAATGTTTCTCAGAAAGATAGGCGACCAGGTTGATTATGTCAAGATAGAAAGATGGCTTAACGAGCTCAAGATGCAGACCATGGCCAATCTGGAAGCAACATTGCTGATAAAGCTTTTTGATTTTACCGAAGATGAGATGCCATTCATGACAGAGCGACTTGATGACGATACTGAGCAGCTAATTGAAAACATATTCTCGCCAGAATACAACGAGCCAACTGACGATTTTTCTTTAGGCAAGAAGACAAAGAAAAGTTTCAAGCATCTCTACAGGTCGGCTACAAGGATGAAATATCATCCAAGAGAAATCACAGGTAGTTATATTTCCAAGATACAGAGACTCTTCTCAAGAATCGAGGAATAAGATAATCAAGAACCTAAGGATAAACAACGAAATGAAATATAAGCTTTCCTTCTTATACTGCATAATTGCATTTACACTACTATCATGCCATAAGGACAATGACACCCCAGTAACAGCCAAACACACCATTGTGGCATATATGATGGTGGATGGTCTGGACAGCTATATCAAGGAGAACATCAAGGATATGATCACCATTTCCAAGGAACTTCCTGCGTATGAAAATATTCTGACATTTCTTGATTATTCAGGTAAAGAATCCTACATCCTGAAAATCACTCAGGGCAAGGTAGATACCGTTATGAACTACAGAACTAACCTTATAAATTCTGACCCTGAGGTAATGGCGGATGTTCTCCAGTGGTGCTACACCAATTATCCAGCTGACAATTATGGTCTTGTTATCGGCTCTCATGGTTCGAGCTGGATGTTCAGCAACGACACCATACCTGTAAAAGATAAGAAGACAGCCATCGGAATAAGATACGGCAATGACAAGGCCATAAACATACCAACTCTGGCAAAGGTACTGAAACAGGTTCCTCATCAACAGTTCATACTCTTTGATCTCTGCGCCGCACAATCGATAGAAACGGCTTATGAGATAAAATCCTCAACTGATTATATCATAGCATCTGCTGCCGAAATTCCTGACAGTGGGGCACAGTTCAAAGTCATTCTTCCCTATATGCTGAAAGATAATCCTGTAGAGATTGGCAGACAGTATTATGAATACTACGCAAAGAAGAATCCTGATACAAAGCCGCCAATATCTGTGGTCAAGACAGCCGAGATAGATAATCTTGCACAAAAAACAAAACAATTTCTGCACAATATTGCAGATGAGTTCCCTGCCAACATATCACTCTACGGCTTGATTTATTATTTCACTACCAACATCGGTGGATATGAGACCCCAATATGCTACGACATGAACAATATCATGCTCAAGTTTCTACCTGAGGATGACTACAAGGCATGGAAAGCGCAGTTCGACAATGTTGTTGTCTATAAAGGAAAAAGCAGCAATTGGATGACGGTATATCCAATAGACTTTAATAGTTTTAATGTCACCGACGACACTTTTGGCGGGGTATCTATGTTTGTCCCTTCAACAAAGTATAGCAGTTCATCTTTAAATGCTGACTACGAGAAGACAATGTGGTATAATGCCGTTTATAAATAAGCTACACTATTACACCACAAATATCTCGCTGTTCGACCATTATCTCCAGCCTTCGTCAAAGCGCCACCATAATGAGCAAAAAAAAGTACGAGACAAGTACTTGTTTGCTAAGCACTTGCCTCGTATATTACTAATTTTCAGCATTCTTTCGTTTATGCCTCTACGGCAGCCTGCGCGGCGGCGAGGCGAGCGATAGGAACGCGGAATGGTGAACAGCTTGCATAGTTCAGGCCAATCTTAGCGCAGAACTTAACTGATGATGGTTCGCCACCGTGCTCACCACAGATACCTGTGCGGAGGTTTGGACGGATAGCACGACCCTTCTCAACAGCCATCTTAACGAGCTGACCAACACCCTTCTGGTCGA
>R18__coassemble_2113_pt1 | contig 14478 bp, 15 predicted proteins | sample R18__metabat2_low_PE_027 | metagenome-assembled genome bin R18 | reverse complement strand
CAAAGGCTTCTGGTGGTGGTCTGGCTTGCAACAAGTGGGACGAGAACCGTCAGAGTGCTCCTAACGTACTGGCACAGCGTAAGTCGGGTATCAATGGTCCTTACATGCGTATGTCTGAGATCTACCTTGGCTATGCTGAAGCATGCGAACTGACTGGCGATCATATCAATGCACGCTATTACCTTGACATGGTTCGCGACCGTGCCTTCAACGCTGGTGAGGCTAACACAGAAGCTTTCATAGCAGAATGTGGCAACCTCTATCCAGAGAGCGGCTATACAGCACTCTATAAGGCTATCATCGAAGAGCGTGGTTTTGAGTTTGCAGGTGAAGGCGACCGTCGTTGGACTCTTATCCGTACTGGTATCCTCCCAGAGGCTATCAAGCGTATCAAGGAGCTGACAACAAAGATGATCGACGGACTGGAAGCTAATGGTTACTACGAGTTTGAAAACGGCAACGTTATCTCTAACTACGTTTGGACTAAGGCGGTTGATGCTAAGGCTGAAATTGGCTACCGTCTGACTGCTCAGTGCCCTGCAGGTCAGGAGGATGACCCTATCCTCTACCCAGGATGGCGCGGACAGAACGACGACTGGTCAACATTCGGTTGCTCTTACTCTAAGACAACTACCAACCTCGCTATCAAGGGTATGTTCAAGAAGCTCTCACCTACTGAGATTGCAGACCTTGAGGCTGCCGGATATGCTAAGGCTGACTGGGCTTCGAACATCGTAGCAAAGCGTGACGAGTATGACAAGTACCTGTTCTACCAGTACGACTATAAGTCCACTCCTATCTATCTCTGGCCTCTCACTCCAAACACACTGGCAACAGGTGGCTATGAGAATGGTTACGGCTTCAAGAACACAGCAGATTAATCTCTCTGCACACTAATAATAAAAGCTCGCAACAATACGTTGCGAGCTTTTTTAATGCTGCACTTCTTGAAACGACAAAAATTTAAAGCATCTATTTCTGCTCTGCCTGTTCGGAATGATGAGCATTGGAACGAGTGTACAGTACCTGAGGTTTTTTGTTAAATGTTGGTAACTTTTCGAAAAAAAACATAATAAGTGACCGTTAGTTTTTTTATAATATGTAACTTTGCTCACGAATGTAAATTTATAGTTATGTCATACGCAGAAGTTGCACGGTTGGAACTTATGAATGCAGTTTCAAATATCAAGAACGAATATGAACTGAATGAATTTTGTGACTTGATTGCTCATTACTTCGCACAGAAGGCTCAGGCTGAAATTGACAAGATGTGGGAGGATGGTAAAATCAATGAAGAAACCATTCAGCAATGGGGCAGTGAACACATGAGAACACCATATCGCTATGCGACTCATCGTTCTTGATACAAATTGCTTGCTACAGGTACTGCCTTCGAAAAGTCCGTATCACAAGATTTGGTCGGACATCCTTGATGGCAAGATAAGTCTTTGTGTTAACTCTGAAATCCTTGATGAGTATGAGGATATTTTGGCCATCAAGTCATCTGCTGAGATTGCAAAAAATGTTGTAGAAGCAATAGCCAGACTTTCTACGACACGATTTCAGAACACCTACATACATTTTGCCTTAATCACAGAAGATCCTGATGACAACAAATTCGTAGACTGCGCAATTGCTTCTAATGCTGAATATATTGTGACCAACGACCGTCACTATGATGAACTGAAAAGAATTGAATGGCCAAAGATAAAAACGATGCCAATCAATGAATTCATAAAAGTTGTCCAAGAAGGATAAACTCACGCATTTCCTAGTTCCAGAGTTCCTGAGCCCCCGGATTTCCATGTAGCGCCCCATGGTTGCTGACTAAATACTGTACCTTCATAATCGAGAAGAGTACTGTATTTAAAATTTGACCTATACGCCCAAAAATCCGCACAAAAATGTTTCTTAAAAAGAAAAGCCGCCTAAGTTTCAACAACTTAGACGACCTTGCGGGTGATCCGCTTGGGGTTCGAACCCAAGACCCCATCCTTAAAAGGGATGTGCTCTACCTGCTGAGCTAGCGGATCTACCTAATGTTAGTATGCGCTTACTTAAAAAAAGAATTTTCTAAAAGCGGATGCAAAGGTAAGAAACTTCGCAGGAAAAACGATGTTTCGACAAGGTCAACAAGCATTTTTTATATTTTTTTAACTCAAAATGAGTAAAAAACTCTATACTTCGGGCTCTATACTGTGGACTTTTGCTAACTTTGCGGTCTGTGAGTTATTATCTGAACATACGGGGAGAGTTGCTGGATTTGAGTTGTCCGCGCGTGATGGGCGTGATAAATGTCACTCCCGACTCCTTTTATCAGTGCTCACGTGCTGAGAATGAGGCAGAGATAATAGCCAGGGCAGAGTTGATACTAAGTCAGGGGGGCGACTTTATTGATATTGGTGCATGCTCCACTCGTCCGCAGTCTGTTCCAGCAAGTGAGGATGAGGAGAGGGAGAGGCTCCGCTGGGCCTTGCCAGTGATAAGGCGGCATTTCCCAGATGCAAGGTTGTCACTCGACACATTCAGAGCCAACATTGCCCGTGAGTGTATAGAGGAATATGGCGTTGATATAATCAACGATTGTTCTGAGGGGAGTGATGAGAGGATGTTTGATGTTATGGCCAAAACGGGCACGCCATACATATTGACTTCGAACAGACGTAATCTTCACGACACGCTGATGGCTTTTGCTGATAAGGTGCAGAGGCTTCGCGAACTGGGACAGAAGGATATCATCCTGGATGCTGGTTTTGGATTTGGCAAGAGCATGGATGAAGACTTCGCCATACTCAGAGACTTGGACAAGCTCTTGTGCATGGAACTTCCACTGTTGGTTGGCGTTTCAAGGAAGAGCATGATATGGAAGACACTTGCCACATCGCCGGATGAGGCTTTGGCGGGTACTACGGCAGCTAACACAATAGCTCTGATGAATGGTGCCAGCATATTGCGCGTCCACGATGTAAGAGAAGCTTGCGAAACAATAAAAATAGTAAAGAAATGTTTTTCAGCATAAGTATATTGGACATCATAGATATTATAGCTGTAGCTTGCATACTCTATTACATCTACAGGCTGATGAAGAACTCACGTTCGCTGAACATCTTTGTCGGCATCATGGTGTTTGTGCTGGCATGGATGCTGGTTTCGCATGTGCTGGAAATGAAACTGCTGGGCACTATCTTCGACAAGCTGGTGAGCGTTGGTCTCATTGCGCTGATAGTGATCTTTCAGGACGAGATACGCAACTTTTTCTATAACATTGGCAACTCACAGAGGATAGGTTTTCTGAAATTCTTCTTCCGCAGGAACAACGACTCAGCAAACGATAAGGATGAGATAATGCCTGTCGTGATAGCATGCCTCAATATGGCAAAGAAACGTACGGGTGCGCTTATTGTGCTTGAACAGCAGATGCATTTGCAGGACATTGTGGCTAGTGGTGATGTTATAAATGCCGATATCAACCAGCGTCTCATTGAGAATATCTTCTTCAAGAATTCTCCGCTTCACGATGGAGCCATGGTGATCTCCAACCACCGCATCAAGGCAGCAGGATGCATTCTGCCTGTGGCCCACGACACTGACATACCAAAATATCTTGGTCTGCGCCATAGGGCTGCTATGGGTGTGAGTCAGACTTCTGACGCTGTGGCAATAGTGGTATCAGAGGAAACAGGACGTATAACGGTGGCACGCGATGGTAAGCTTCATCTCAACCTATCGGGAGAGGAACTGGAAGCACATTTGACGAACAAACAACCAAACAACCAAATAAAAGAGTAAAAAAAGAAATGGATTTAATTCAATCAATCATTGAACGCGCTAAGAGTAACAAACAGCGCATTGTGCTCCCAGAAGCAGAAGAGGAGCGCACACTGAGAGCTGCCGACCAAGTGCTGGCAGAAGGTATTGCAGACCTTATCCTTATTGGCAATCCTGACAAGATTCATGCTCAGGCTGCTGAATGGGGACTGACCAACATTGATAAGGCAACACTCATCGATCCTGAGAACTTCTCTAAGAGTGAGGAGTATGCCGAGATGCTTGCCGAACTTCGCAAGAAGAAGGGTATGACCATTGAGGAAGCCCGCAAGCTGGTAAAGAACCCTCTCTACCTTGGATGTATGATTATCAAGAATGGTGATGCTGATGGTCAGATCAGTGGTGCTTTGAGCACTACCGGCGACACATTGCGTCCTGCTCTGCAGATTATCAAGACAGCCCCTGGCATCACCTGCGTCAGCGGTGCTATGCTTATGGTGACCAAGCAGCCTCAGTATGGTGAGAATGGTGTGTTGGTAGTTGGTGATGTTGCCGTTACCCCTATGCCGGATGCCGACCAACTGTCGCAGATAGCTATCTGTACAGCACAGACAGCAAAGAGTGTGGCTGGTTTCCAGGACCCACGTGTGGCTATGCTCAGTTTCTCGACCAAGGGCAGTGCCAAGCACGAGGTTATAGACAAGGTGGTGGAAGCTACACGTCTGGCAAAGGAGAAAGCACCGGAGCTGAAGATTGATGGTGAACTGCAGGCCGATGCTGCTCTCGTGCCAAGTGTTGGTGCCAGCAAGGCTCCAGGTTCCGACATTGCCGGCAAGGCTAATGTATTGGTGTTCCCTAACCTCGAAGTTGGAAATATTGCCTACAAGCTCATTCAGCGTCTGGGTGATGCTGTGGCTTTGGGACCAATTCTCCAAGGTATAGCCCGTCCGGTGAACGATTTGAGCCGCGGTTGCTCCGTTGACGATGTGTATAAGATGGTGGCTATAACAGCCTGCCAGGCTATGGATAGCAAGTAAAATCACGGATTTTCTAGATTATTCTAGAGAGATCTAGAACTCTCTATATTTTTCTAGAATCTCTAGAACTTTCTAGATTATTCTAGATTATTCAATAATTATTAAAGCAAAAAAAGAAATGAAGATATTAGTTCTGAACTGCGGAAGCAGTTCTATCAAGTATAAGCTCTACGATATGGACGACCACTCGGTGATGGCAGCCGGTGGTATAGAGAGAGTTGGTATGCCAGAGTCGTTCAACCTTGTTAAGCTCAATGGCGAGAAGAAGAAGCTGATGCGCGATATTCCTGAGCACACTGCCGGAGTGAAGTTCATCTTCGAGTGCCTCACCGACCCTGAGATAGGTGCTATCAAGGATCTGAGCGAAATTGATGCCGTTGGTCATCGTGTGGTTCATGGTGGTGAGAAGTTCAACCAGAGTGTACTTATCACTCCTGAAGTGCTCAAACAGGTAGAGGCATGCAACGATCTTGCTCCTCTTCACAACCCTGCCAACCTGAAAGGTATAGCAGCCGTCAGCGAACTGATGCCAGGTTTGCCACAGGTGGCTGTGTTCGACACTGCCTTCCATCAGACCATGCCCGACTATGCTTTCATGTATGCTCTGCCTTATGAACTGTATGAGAAATATGCCGTTCGTCGCTATGGTTTCCATGGAACCAGTCATCGTTATGTTTCTGCCCGTGCCTGCGAGTTCCTTGGTGTTGATGCTACAAAGAAGAAAGTTATCACCTGCCATATAGGCAACGGCGGTTCTTTGGCTGCAGTTCTTAATGGTGAGTGTGTTGATACTTCAATGGGTCTGACTCCACTGGAGGGACTGATGATGGGCACACGCAGTGGTGATGTTGATGGTGGTGCTATAACCTTCATTGCCGACAAGCTGCAACTTGATGCTACCGGCATCTCCAACCTACTGAACAAGAAGAGCGGTGTGCTTGGTATCACCGGTCTGTCTTCCGATATGCGTGATGTTGATGCTGCCGCTGCCGCTGGCGACAAGAAGGCACAGTTGGCTCTGGCCATGTATTTCTATCGCATTAAGAAGTATATCGGTGCTTATGCAGCTGCCATGGGCGGTGTGGATATCATTGTGTTCACTGCCGGCGTTGGTGAGAACCAGAGTTCTATGCGTGAAGGAGTATGCAGCGGGCTGGAGTTCCTTGGTGTAGAATTAGACAAGGAAAAGAACAACAGTATCCGTGGTCAGGAAGCCATATTGTCAACACCGGATAGCAAGGTCACCGTTGTCTGCATACCTACCGACGAAGAGCTTGTTATTGCTAAAGACACCCTTGCTCTGGCAAAATAACGGCGATGAACAACTATAACGAGCAGAATGCTCATCCTCGCGACAGTTTTATAAGCTTCAACGAGGATGAGCATCTATATACCGTGCGCGGCAGAGAGATGGTGTCGGTGACCACCATCATCTCCTCATATTTCGAAGACTTTGATGCCGACTACTGGGCAGTGCGCAAAGCACCACAACTAGGTATGACTCCCGACGAGGTGAAGGCTATGTGGGAGAGGAAGTCGCTTGATGCACGCCTCCGTGGCACTGAGATGCATGCATCTATAGAGGGTTACTATAAAGGTGAGTCGATAGATGATGTGCCGGCAGACATACGGCCGCTGTTCCGAGAGTTCGTGACGCAGTATCACCTTGTGCCCTACCGCACTGAGTGGGCTATCTACGATGAGGACTCTGGTATTGCCGGAACATTGGATTTCCTGGAACTGAAAGATGGTGTGTTCACCATCTACGACTGGAAACGTTCGCAGAAACTCGTGAAAGATGGTGTGCCATGCCGGGAAAACCACTTCAGAAAAACAGGATTCAAACCTATTGCCCATGTTGAAGACACCATCTATTGGCATTATGCCCTGCAATTGAGCATGTACAGATATATCCTGGAGAAGAACTATGGCATTACGGCTCAAGGGTCAAGGTTGGCAGTTTTCCATCCTGACAATCCTGTGCCTTATGTCATCGATGTGCCTTATATGAAGATTGAGGTGCAGGCAATTATGAATGAGAAGAGACTTTCGTAAGCCAACAACATAAAAGAGGCTCTCAAACGAGAGCCTCTTTTATATTATTTTCTAGAGAAATCTAGAGAGGTCTAGAATAATCTAGAACAAGTTTCCTTTTTAGAGTTTTGGACCAGCGTTTACAAGAGCCTTGCCAGCTTCGTTGTACTCATACTTGGCGAAGTTCTTGATGAATCGTCCGGCGAGGTCCTTAGCTTTCTCTTCCCAGATGTTGGCGTCAGCATATGTGTCGCGAGGGTCGAGGATGTTGGTATCTACGCCTGGAAGTTCTGTTGGAACCTCAAAGTTGAAGAATGGTATCTTCTTTGTAGGAGCATTGTTGATGCTTCCGTCGAGGATAGCGTCGATGATGCCACGTGTGTCCTTGATAGAAATACGCTTGCCGCTTCCGTTCCAACCAGTGTTGACCAGATAAGCCTTAGCACCACTCTTCTCCATACGCTTAACGAGTTCTTCAGCATATTTTGTTGGGTGGAGTTCAAGGAATGCCTGACCGAAGCAAGCTGAGAATGTTGGTGTTGGCTCTGTGATACCACGCTCAGTACCAGCAAGCTTTGCTGTGAAACCAGAGAGGAAGTAGTACTTGCACTGTTCTGGAGTCAGTATTGATACAGGAGGGAGCACACCGAAAGCATCAGCAGAGAGGAAGATAACCTGCTTTGCTGCTGGTCCGTGAGAGATAGGCTTAACAATCTTCTCGATGAACTGGATAGGGTAAGAAACACGTGTATTCTCTGTTGTGCTCTTATCGGCAAAGTCAATCTTGCCATTCTCATCAACAGTGACATTCTCCAGGAGAGCATTGCGCTTGATGGCTCCGTAAATGTCTGGCTCAGCCTCAGCATCGAGGTTGATAACCTTTGCGTAGCAACCACCTTCGAAGTTGAACACACCATTGTCGTCCCATCCGTGCTCGTCGTCGCCAATAAGCAGACGCTTAGGGTCGGTAGAAAGGGTTGTCTTACCAGTACCTGAAAGACCGAAGAACAGAGCTGTATTCTCACCGTTCATATCAGTGTTTGCTGAGCAGTGACATGCAGCAATACCCTTCAATGGCAGGAAGTAGTTCATCATAGAGAACATACCCTTCTTCATCTCACCACCATACCATGTGTTGAGGATTACCTGCTCTTTGCTTGTTACGTTGAACACAACGGCAGTCTCTGAGTTCAGACCGAGCTCCTTATAGTTTTCAACCTTTGCCTTTGAAGCTGTATATACCACGAAATCAGGTTCCTGATCGAGTTCTTCCTGATTGATAGGGCGGATGAACATGTTTGTAACGAAATGAGCCTGCCATGCCACCTCCATGATGAAGCGAACCTTCATGCGAGTATCCTTGTTGGCACCACAGAAACCATCAACAACGAACAAACGCTTGCCTGAGAGTTCCTTTACAGCAAGATCCTTCAGTACAGCCCAACTTTCCTCGCTGCACTTCTTATTGTCGTTAGGGTATTCAGGAGTTGTCCACCATACAGTGTCCTTTGAGTTCTCATCGTAAACGATGAACTTGTCCTTAGGTGAACGTCCGGTGTAAACACCTGTCATAACGTTAACAGCACCGAGCTCTGTTTCTGTACCTTTGTCAAAACCTGTAAGCTCTGGCTTCATCTCCTCTTCATAGAGAGTTTCCCATGATGGATTGTAAACTACTTCAGTAGTTCCAGTTATCCCATACTTTGTTAAATCAATCTTTGCCATTTCTTTATATTTTTTTATGACTATTTACCTATGTTTCTTCCTGAAAATATATCTATAATACCTGATAATAACGGGCATAAGCCCCTTTTTTGAACTGCAAAGGTAAGAAACTTCGCACGAAAGACGAAGACGGAAGCAAAAACTTTCGTTATTTTTAAGTTTCTTTAACATCTCGACTCTTGTTTTCGGCACACTCTTATCTACTGATATGCAAAGTTTTAGTACATTTGCAAAAATTTTATTATGAAAATAAGAGACTTCAGCAAAGAGAATACAGTTATCAATCAGTATGTTCTTGAAATCAGGGACAAGGAGATTCAGAAGAATCGTATGTATTTCCGTCGTAACATTGGACGTATAGGTTCCATGATGGCATACGAGATTAGCAAGACCCTCAACTATACCAACACCACGGTGGAAACCAGCTTAGGGCAGGCCGTTTGTTCTGTGCCTACCGACGATATAGTGCTCTGCACAATCCTGCGTGCCGGATTGCCTTTCCATCAGGGTTTCCTCGATGTTTTCGATAATGCTGAGAATGCTTTTGTCTCTGCCTACAGAAAATATATCGACGAGAACACCTTCAAGGTGCATATCGAATACCTTGCATCACCGCGTATTGATGGCAAGACACTTATTATCGTTGACCCTATGCTTGCCACCGGCAAGAGTCTGGAGCTGGCTCTGCAAGCTATGCTCACCAAGGGTCATCCTAAGCGTATTATCGTGGGCGCTGTTATTGCTGCCCGTCCAGCGTTCGAATTGCTTAAGAGAGCACTACCCGACGAGACAGAGATATATTGTGCCGCTATCGACGAAGAGCTCAACAGCCACTCCTACATCATTCCTGGTTTAGGCGACGCCGGCGACCTCCTCTACGGAGAGAAAGAATAATCCCGACTGAGCTTGGGACTCAGTCTTTCTGAATGACTTTTTGAATTTGTAATTACTCGTATCTTATTGCTTCGATAGGGTCGAGTTTTGCTGCTTTCTTTGCTGGATACCAGCCGAAGAAGATTCCTATAAAGGTGCAGACAGCAAAGCTCAGTATTACGCTATATGGCTGTATGCTCACCGGCCAGTGGGCTATGCTGTTCACAGCGTATGTTGCTCCCACTCCCAACAGCACGCCAATGATGCCACCGGTGATGCTGAGCATGGCAGCCTCGATGAGGAATTGTGAGAGTATGTCTATGCCTCTTGCTCCCACGCTCATGCGCAGACCAATCTCGCGTGTACGCTCAGTGACGCTGACATACATGATGTTCATGATGCCTATGCCACCCACAACGAGCGATATTCCGGCTACAACGGCCAGAAGGATAGTGAGAAGGTCGGTGGTGGAATTCATCATCGACGATAGTTCTTCCTGTGAACGGATGTTGAAGTCGTCTTCATCACCCTCAAAGTCATCGGTAGCCTCACGCAGCTTGTGATTGGTGCGCAGTATCTCTGTTATCTCGTCGATAGCGTTCTGGGTGAGGTCTTCGGTTATTGCCGAGCAGTTGATGCCCTGAACATATGTTATGGCGAGGATACGTTTCATCACTGTGGAGTAAGGTGCCAGCACAAGGTCGTCCTGGTCCATACCCATTGTGTTGTAGCCCTTGCTTTTCAGCACTCCCACTATACGGAAAGGTATACTGTTGAAACGTATCACTTTACCCACAGGGTCGCTGCCATCGGTGAAAAGGTTGTCAACAACAGTCTTTCCTACCACACACACCTTTGCCGACGACTTTATATCGTCGTCGCCAAACATCTCGCCGTCTTCCACCGTGAGCTGGCGTATCTCCAGATAGTCTGGCGATATGCCGTAGAGGGTAGATGGCGTATTGTTATTGCCATAGATGAACTGACCGGATGAGTTCACCGACGGACTGATAGCACTGATATAGTGACATTCATCCTTTAGACTCTGATAGTCAGTGAGCTTCAGAGACTCACGCGACGAGGCATCCTGACGCACCGGTCCGTGCATATCCTGCCCCGGCTGTATCATAATCATATTGGAACCCATCTGGGCTATATTGGCCTGTATGCTTTCTTTGCTGCCCTGGCCTATGGCTAGCATGGTGATCACCGATGCCACACCGATGATGATACCCAGTGCGGTGAGGAAACTACGCAGCTTGTTGGCTGCTATTGCCCTAACGGCTATCTTAAAAAGGTTTGTAAAATTCATTGAAAGTTTAAGATGTTTAATCGTCGTTTGCCGGCAGTGCTTCAAGGGCTTCCTTGGCACTCATGATGTTATTGTTTTGTTCGTCGGAGACTACACGTCCGTCTTTCAGCACTATGTTGCGTGTGGAATAGTTGGCGATGTCGGGGTTGTGGGTAACGAAGATTATCGTTCTCCCCTGTGCATGCAACTTCTGGAAGAGCACCAGTATCTCGAAAGAAGTTCGTGTGTCAAGGTTACCGGTAGCCTCATCGGCAAGCACCACAGCGGGATCATTCACCAATGCTCGGGCAATGGCAACACGCTGCATCTGACCTCCCGACATCTGGTTGCTCTTGTGGTAGAGTCGTTCACCCAATCCAACAGCCTGCAGACACTCTATCGCCTTCGCCTTTCTCTCTGCTGCTCCGTAGGCTGAGTTGTACATCAGCGGCAGCTCTACATTCTCCACGCTGGTGGTCTTTGGCAGAAGATTATAGTTCTGAAACACAAAGCCTATCTTCCTGTTTCGCAGTATGGCGCGCTCCGACTTGCTCATCTTCCTCACCGACACACCGTCGAGGTAGTATTCGCCGGAGGTTGGTGTGTCGAGGCAACCGAGTTGGTTCAGCAGTGTTGACTTACCTGAACCTGAGGTACCCATGATGGTGACAAACTCACCTTCGTATATCTTGAACGACACTCCGCGCAATGCGTGGACAGCCTCACCGCCAACGATGAAGTCGCGTTTCACATTGTCGAGTTCTATTACGGTCTTGTTCATAAGCTATTTAATGGGGCTAATGGGGCTAATGGGACTTATTGGGCTAATTGGACTTATTGGGCTAATTGGGCTTATTGGGCTAATAGGGCTAATAGGCTAATGGGGACTAAGTTTATTTCTTCTTATTCTTACCCGGAGGACCTGGTGCAAATGGCGACGACTCCTGCTCCGCCTGTGCCTGATCAGCATCCGGCATGTCCTGACTTCCGCCCTTTACAGCTATCTCTGTCAGCACCTCTGTACCAATGGCAACACCAGAGACAATCTCTGTGTTCACGCCATCAGAGAGTCCCACCTTAACAGCATGTGCAACGAAGGTGTTGCCTTCTTTTGTCCATACCTTCTTAGCAGAAGAAACATCCTGGACTTTTGCCTTGCCTATAAGCTCCTTTGTTGGGGTGAAACGCAATGCCTTGTTTGGCACACATACCACATCAGCCTTCTCCACTGTGTTTATAGATACGTTTGCCGTGAGTCCTGGTTTGAGCTTCAAAGTCTCGTTAGGAGCACTGATAACCACCTCGTAGGTCACCACATTGTTTGTTGTTGTGGCTTGCTGACGCACCTGTGTCACCGTGCCGCTGAAGTTATCATTAGGGAAGGCATCAACGGTGAAGGTTACAGTCTCACCCTCACGCACCTCGCCTATGTCGGCCTCATCAACGGTGGCTATGACCTGCATATTGGTGAGGTCCTGGGCTATTGTGAAGAGTGTTGGAGTATTGAAACTTGCTGCTACGGTCTGACCTTCTTCCACCTCTTTTGAGAGGATGATGCCATCGATAGGTGATGTGATGGTGGCATAGCCAAGGTTTGTTGTTGCCTTGTTCACATTCTGCTGCATAACGGCAATCTGCGACTTTGCCTGATCGGCAGAAGCCTTGGCGTTCTGATACGACAGGCGTGCCTGCTCATAGTCGTTGGCAGATACCAAACCTTTATTGTAGAGAGTCTGATAGCGGTTGAAGTTCGACTGCTGATACTGCAATGTGGAGAGTGAGCTCTGATAGTTGCTTTCGGCTGATGAGAGGTTGCTCTTTGCTGATGCCAGTTCGCTCATCAGGTTTGTCTTGTCGAGTTCGGCAATAACCTGTCCTTTCTTCACCACGCTGTTGTAGTCAACATATAGTTTGCTCACTATACCTGATACCTGTGTACCTACTTCTACTGATGTCACAGGCTCGATGGTTCCGGTGGCTGTCACGCTGTTGGTGATGGTGGCTGTCTGCACCTTTGCTGTCTCAAAAGTGATGCTTTGAGCGGCTTTCTTCTTGCCACCGATGAAGAAGTTTATACCCATGATAACAACGAGGGCAGCAATAACGATGATGATAATCTTTTTCTTTTTCATAAGCAATTTTATTGGGCTTATTTGATCTTATTTGACTAATTGGTCTTATTTCACTTATTATTGGGCTGACTGATAGAAGTTTAGCAACTGTATATCGAGGATTGTCATATATTTGCTCTGCAGTTTGTTTTGCTGTGCCTGCAACAGTGTGCTCTTACCATCGAGAACATCCGAGATGGCTTTCAGCCCGGTGCGGTATTGCTCGCTGAGCAGGTCGTAGCTGGCCTGTGCACTGCTCACGCTGACCTGTGCCGACTTGAACTTTGCCTGGTTGGTGGTGGCATCGAGCCAATAGGTCTCTATGCTCTTCCAGAGTTCCTTCTTCTGGTTTTCCAGTTCCAGTTCCTGCGATTGGCGTGTCAGTTGTGCTCTGCTGACGGCGGTCTTTGTCTGCTTATTGTCGAAGATTGGTATGCTCACGTTGAGTCCGGCACCAGCATTGAACGAGTTCTTCATCTGCTTGCTCCATGCTTCTGACGAGCGTGAGTTGGTGTTTGAGCCTACACTACCGTTGAGACTTATCGTAGGCATCCATCCTGCCTTGGCAATCTTGATGTCGAGGTCGCTGCTTTCTATTGCGAGGGCAGAGTTCTTAATCTCCGGTCGGAAGGCGAGAGCCGAGTTATACACATCCTCCAATCCCGGTATGCTCACCAGTGCCAGAGCATCGGCTTGCTGAGGGTCTATGACATCGAATTCCTCGGTGCCGGCAATCTCGAGCAACTGCTTGAGCTGCAGCTTGTAGGTTGACACCTGTGCCTCGGAACTTACTATGTCGTATTCGTCATTGGCAACGAGGGCTTCCAACTGCACAACATCGGCTTTTGCCTTGCTGCCCACCCGATACATCTCGCGACCGCGCTCAAGGTTTTTCTTGCTGATCTCCAGCATCTCCTTATTTATATTTACAGCCTCCTTGGAAAAGAGTATCTGCGTATAGAGCTGGATAATCTGTTCCTGTATGCTGTTGGCAGAGATCTGTGTCTGCAGCTCGGCCTGTTTCTCAGCAATCTTTTGCTGCTTCAGCGTGTTGTAGTTCTTATTGCCATTCCACGCTGTCCAGTTGGCGTTGATGCCGTAGGTGCCGTTGACACTGGTTTTGTTGTTCGACTGATAAGCCTGACTGCCCGAGACGAAGGTCTGATTCTCGGTGAACGGGGTGTAGGAGAAGTTCTGCGATGTGCTGGCCGACAGACTTGGCAACAGGGCTGCCCGTGCCTGACTGACGGCATCCACACTGATCTGATGCGACAGCACACTCTTCTTCAGTGTGATATTGTTCTGCAGAGCATAGTCTATACACTCCTGTAAGGTCCATTGTTTGGCCATGCCCGTAAGAGCAAAGAGCATTGCCGTAAGAAATAAAATACCTTTCTTCATCAAAAAAACTGTTTTTGTTACCTATATCTCTCTTTAAGACGTTATAGAGTTCGAAAGGTTTAAGATGCATTCCATAAATTTCAAGATACCATCTTTTAATAATTGTTTCTTTTTTCTGTCCTCTCTTTCTCCCATCGTTGTTCGGTAAATCTCCCAATCATCACCTAATTTTCTCCCTATCATCTCCCACCTTTAGTGGGACTTAAGTGGGACTTTGGTGGGACTTAAGTGGGACTTA
>R18__coassemble_2111_pt1 | contig 14529 bp, 8 predicted proteins | sample R18__metabat2_low_PE_027 | metagenome-assembled genome bin R18 | reverse complement strand
GATTCAGGTTTCAAGACAACTCTGCACTCTACACTAAAGAACCCGCATCTCTGGAACGGTAAGCAAAATCCGTATCTTTACACAGTTAAGGTGGAGTTGCTGAAGGATGGAAAGGTGGTTGATGAGGTGACTCAGCAGACTGGTTTTCGCTATTTCTCAGTGGATAAGGAGAAGGGCTTCTTCCTGAACGGTAAGCACCTGGACCTGCACGGATTCTGTCGTCATGACGGTGTGAAGGGCAAGGGCAGTGCGTTGGTTCAGAGCGACTATCAGCGGGATATGGAGATAATCATGGAATCCGGTGCTACGGGTATGCGACTGGTGCATTATCCACACGGAGAACCTATCTACAACCTTTGCGACAAGCAGGGGATCTGCCTTTGGACCGAACTGCCACTCGTAGGACCTGGTGGGTATAAGTATGCGGGCTATATAGACAATCCAGACCTGAAGGAACACGGTCGTCAGGTGGCAAAGGAACTGGTGTATCAGAAATACAACCACCCTTCAATCTTCTTCTGGGGACTGTTTAATGAGTTGCTCGTGAACTACGACCATCCTAAGGCATATATCAGTGAACTGAACGATACCATCCACCGCCTGGACCCTTCACGCCTCACCTGCTTTGCCACCTGTGTGGATCAGCAGCAGTATCTGGGTTGTGCCGACCTCTGTGCATGGAACAAATACTTCGGTTGGTACAACGATGAGAAGGGTGAGGACAAGGCCGGTCCGTTCTTCGACAACTGCAAGCTGGCAAGTGGGGAGTATCCTGTAGGACTGTCGGAATACGGCGCAGGAGCAGGCATACATACCTATATGTGGCCATTGGGGAAGATAGAGGACAAAAACCGCATACACCCACAGGAGAAGCAATGCCTGAACCACGAACAGAACTGGGCAGCCTACGGCAAGCGCAACTATCTCTGGTGCAAGTTTATATGGCAGTTTGCCGATATGCAGTCGGGTATCCGTCATGAAGGTGAGGAGGACGGTATGAACGACAAGGGACTCGTAACCTTCGACCGAAAAGGCAAGAAGGATGCCTTCTATTTCTACAAGGCCAACTGGCGCAAGGATGTGCCGGTGCTGTATATAGCCGAAAGAGACTTCAAAGACCGCACCTCAGCCGATGCTCAGGTAAGGGTATATACCAATCTGCCAAAGGTGGATATATGGGTTAATGGCAGGAAACACAGCGTAAAGACCGACACCCTCTGCCGAGCCATCCTGCCACAGATCACCCTGCAGCAAGGTCAGAACACCATCCGCGTAGAAGGCAAGTTCAGCGGAAAGAAAGTAAGCGATGAGTGTATTTGGATTTGGCAAGATTAGGACTGCAATGAAAAGAAATCTCGTTATCGTTATCATCATCTTTCTCTCCACCCTTGAGGGGGGAGTTGGAGGAGGGTTACTCCATGCTCAGATGAAGACATGGTGGTTTTTTGGTTATGAGCGCACCACCAACGAAGGGATGAAGGCCGACCTCAAAGCCTTGAAGGATGCCGGGTTTGATGGAGTGGTGTGGTACGACCAGAACCATCGCAACAAGGATTGTAATCTGCCGGAACCGGAACAAGCTTTCTCACCGGAATGGTGGCAGCATCTGCGGTTTGCTGCTGAAGAGACAAAACGCATGGGGATGAGCTTTGAGATAAACCTGTCGAACGGCTATGTGGCAGGTGGGAGATGGATTGATCCCCAGCATGCCATGCAACGCGTGGCTTCAGCAGAATGTGTGGTCAGCACCCCAATGAGAGAGAGTTCATCCTTCGACTACTTCGACAAGCTCAGAAACCAACTCAGGGAGTTGAAAGGGGGCAAGGTGGTTAGTGAGATTGCCTTATTGGCAGTGCCTTGCAAGGATGATGACTCAATACGATATATCTCAGCCCACTACGAAGCTCACGGAAAAGGTCGCAATGGTGCTATGCAGTGTCCTTCGGATTACGGCAAGCGTGAGTTTGCAGGTGTAGGTTTTAAGAAGCGTGAGAACATAGGTGTGCTGCAATACAGCAACGACAGTCTGGAGTGGTATGATATCACCCACCTGGCACCAATGTACAGCAGTCAGGGAGTGTATGCATATCGCACCACAACCTTCCCCGCAGTAAAAGGAAAGTACTATCGAGTGAAGTATTACGGCAAAGAAAAGCTGAAGTCGTGGAGTCTTGGCTCTTCACCCAAGATCGACCGCTGGGAGGAGAAAGCCGGATTGCAGAGCGATTTCGCAAGCCTCACCCTAACACCATCCTCCAGAGAGGGAGTTCAGAAAGGCTCCCCTATGGGGGGATATTCAGAGGGGGCTCCTTCTTTCTCGCCAGAAGAAGTTGTTGACTTAGGCAGTATCGATAGTCTGGAATCAAAAATCAATTCACTGCCTGAAGGCAAATGGCGCATCATCCGACTGGCATCAGTCCTCACCGGAGCCAAGTCGAAGCATGGCAGGGAGAACCTCTTAGGCTACGAATGCGACAAGCTCTCTGAAGAAGCAGCCCTGCTGCATTGGAACAGTTATGCACAGGTGATAATTGACTCTCTTCAGAACCCTCATAACTCTCAGAACTATCAGAACCTGGTTTCTGAGCATGTCGAAGTAGTCGAAGGACATAACCTTATCTCGGGCGTAACCATGGACTCACACGAAGGTGGTTCACAAAACTGGACTCCGCCCATGTTGGATATGTTCCGTCGTTACAGAGGCTACGACCTAAAGGCATGGTTGCCTGTTTTGGCAGGGTATGTGATGGAGTCGGAAGAGAAGACCGAACAGGTGCTGCGGGATGTGCGTCTCACCATAAACGACTGCCTGCGCAACAACTACTACGGCACTTTCCAGCGTATGGCCGAGCAGAACGGTCTTTCGTTCACCGCCCAGGCTATCGGCAATGCACTGTGCATCATCGGTGATGCCGTGAGTGTGAAACAGGCTGTGGAAAAGCCTCAGGGGGAATTTTGGACCTATCAGCAGGATGGTGCCTACGATATAAAGGATTGCTCGTCGGCTGCCCATCTATATGGAAAGAAGATAGCCTCGGCTGAAGCAATGACCGATGCCCTTTATTCCACCACACCTCACGAACTGGCTCGGGTTACTAACATAGCCTTTTCGCTCGGTGCCCAGGAGCTGGTGATATGTGCCACTCCTCATATACCTGATGTCGATCCCGCAGAACCATACATCGCCGGAAGGGAATACGCCATAAACCGCTCCAATCCTCGTTGGGGTGAGATGAAGAAGTTGTGGAAATCGTTCAGCAAGAGTATGAAGGTGCTGCAGCAGGGCAAGGCGGCTCCAGATGTGCTGATATTCCTTGGTGATGATGTGCCGGTGAAGACACTTGCCCATCGGCTGCCGGAAGGTCTCAACGACCTTGACTGGGATGTCTGCACGGGTGATGCACTGGTGAACCGCATCCATCCAACCAACTCAGGAACCCTCACCACACCTGATGGCATCACCTACAAGGCACTGATTATTGAAGACGGAGTATATATCTCGCCTGCATCACAAAAGAAGATCCACGAACTGCGCAGTGCCGGAGTGCCCATACTGAAGTCCGCTGAGAGCATCGTCCCACCACTGCAGATCATCAGCACGTCGTTGAGTTCTCAGAACCATTCAGAACCTTCAGAACCATTCATAACCATTCATAACACCGTGGCGCATACCCATCGCATCATAAACGGACAGGATGTCTTCTTCCTGGCAAATATCCTCGACCAGCCGCAGACAGTCGCCTATCGTTTTGCCAACGAGAGCAAGACTAGAACCATCCTCCTCAAAGCCGACGAAGCAGTGTTCCTTAAAAGCCTACCCCCAACCCCATCCCATAAAGAGGAAACAGAAGGCTCATTTCACTTTTCTTTCGACGATGTGATATTGTGTCTGCAGGATATCACCGAGCATCAGGATACTTACAGCAGTATGTTTGAGAATCCTTTCCTCGGTTTCCTTAAGGAGATGCATGAACAATATGGTGCCACGTTCTCACTCTATTGTTTCACACAGAAAGACGACTGGCGAATGGAGATGGTGACAGACCGATTCAAGCGTGAGTTTAAGGCAAACGCCGACTGGTTGAAACTGGGACTTCACCTCAACCTTAACGGTGGTTATAAGAACTACTCCGAGACTACTGCCGAGCAGGCTAAGCGCGACTACGACTACTGTATCAAGCAAATCATGCGCATAACGGGAAGTAAGCATTGCATTGACCGCAATCCACGTCTCCACAACTTTGCCGGCAACACAGAGAGTCTGCTGGCAATGAAAAACTGCCGATATGGTATTCGTGGTGCTATGGGGGCTGATGACAGACGAAACAGCTACAACCTGGATTCTATCCAGAGCAAACAACTCCGCACTATCGGACGGTTTGTTGACCCCACAACCGGATTGCAGTATATCTCAACACAGAGAAGACTTGAGAAAGCCGATCCAACAACGTTTCTCAATATAGAAAAGCCGATACTGGAACTCTTCACCCACGAAGGACAATTCTACAAGTCTCCTGCAATAAAGAAGCGCATCATCACCGCCCTGAAATGGGCTAAAGAGAATAACTATAGTTTTGTATTCTACTAATCAATAAGTCCAACAAGTCCAATAAAATCAATAATTATGATAAGAAAAATCAGCATGTTCATACTCTCCACCCTTGTGGGGGGAATTGGAGGGGGGCTACTTTTCGCCCAGAGTCACCTACTGCATTACGACCGACCGGCAACAAACTTTGTTGAGGCACTGCCTATCGGTAACGGTACTCAGGGGGCAATGGTGTATGGTGATATGGAGAAGGAGTATATCTCACTGAATGATATCACACTCTGGACCGGTGAACCGGATACGGAGATCTTCACACCTGACGCAGCAACCTACCTTGACAGTATCCGGGCTGCACTCTTCAGTGAGAATTACCAAAAGGCCGACATGCTGCAAAAGAATATGCAGGGACACAACTCACAGCGCTATCAGCCGTTGGGGGCGCTGAAGATGGTGCAAGAGTTCAAGATTCAAGAAGTTCAAGACTACTCCCGCACATTGGATATTTCGCGGGCTGTGGCTGAGGTGAGGTTTGATGGTTTCAGACGTGAATACTTTGCTTCAGCTGCCGACTCAGTGATAGTCGTCCGACTCACTGCCACTGATGGTAAGAAGATAAACACTGAATTCAGATACTCCTGTCAACTGCCTCACACTCTGTCTGCTGCGGGTAATGAGATTATAAATCAAGGCTATACGCTCTATCAGGGTCGTCGTGTGAAGATAAACGGTAAAAAGACACTCATCGACGGTGCCAATGATAATCGTGGTATTCATTTCCAGACTATAGTGAAGGTGATGAACAGGGACGGTCAACTGACTGCAAAGGACAGCACCCTCATTCTTTCCGACTGCACTGAAGCCATTATCCTTATTGCCAATGCCACGAGTTTCAATGGCAGCGACAAGGACCCAGTGCGTGAGGGACGGGACTACAAGGGTATTGTGCGTCGAATAACCAACCGTGCTGCTGCCAAGTTATATCAGCAGTTGCTGGTTGCTCATGAGAAGGACTACAAATCGTACTACGACCGTGTGAGCATTGATCTTGGCACTACCGATGCCTCTATCGCTGCAAAGACCACCGAACAGCAACTAAAGGACTATGGCGACAATCACGAGAAGAATCCCGACCTTGAAGAGCTTTACTTCAACTTCGGCCGATATCTGCTCATTTCATGTTCACGGACCAAGGAGGTTCCTGCCAATCTTCAGGGATTGTGGAATGAGAGACTCACTCCGCCATGGTCGTCAAACTATACCTGCAACATCAATGTTGAAGAGAACTACTGGCCAGCAGAAGCTGCTGGATTGGGTGATATGCACCAATCACTGCTCACATGGATTCAGCGACTGCCTATAACCGGCGAGAAGACAGCTAAGGCATACTACGGTATCAACGAGGGATGGTGTTCTGCCCATAACTCTGACATCTGGGCAATGACCTGTCCGGTGGGTGAGCACAACGACAGTCCTTCGTGGGCAAACTGGAACATGGGTGGTGCCTGGCTCAGCACTCATCTCTGGGAGCATTATGCCTACACAATGGACAGGGACTATCTGTCGTCGGTCTATCCAGTGCTCAAAGGTGCAGCCGACTTCTGCATGAACTGGCTGATAGAGCATGAAGGACATCTTATCACTGCTCCTGCCACTTCGCCTGAGAACATCTACATCACCGACAAGGGCTATGGTGGTTGCACGGTCTATGGTGGTTTTGCCGACCTGGCCTTTATCCGTGAATGCCTTATTGATACCCGCAATGCTGCTATGGTGCTTGGTAAAGACAAGAAATATATCAAGAAGATTGACAAGACTATCTCACAACTGCTGCCTTATCGTATAGGCAAGAAGGGAAATCTGCAAGAGTGGTATAACGACTGGGAGGACAAGGACCCACTGCACCGTCATCAGTCGCACCTCTTCGGACTATATCCTGGTCATCACATAACACTCGAAGATACACCTGAACTGGCTGCTGCGTGCAAACGCACACTGGAACTGAAAGGCGACCGTACAACTGGCTGGAGCACTGGTTGGAGAATCAACCTCTATGCCCACCTCAAAGATGGTGAGAAGGCATACAAGACCTACCGCACACTCCTCACATGGGTATCACCTAAATCCACACTCCGGCAGACTGGTGGCACATACGCCAATCTGTTCGATGCTCACCCACCATTCCAGATTGACGGCAACTTCGGCGGATGCTCGGGTGTAATGGAAATGCTGGTGCAGAGCAAGCTCTTGCTTGATGGTTCAAGGGGTTCAAAGGTTAAGGTCAAGGTTGATCTATTGCCGGCAATACCTGAAGAGTGGAAGGGTGAGGGTTCTGTCCGTGGCATACGCATACGTGGCGGTTACACGCTCGACTTCTCGTGGAAAAACGGCAAAGTCACCAACTGCACAGCCTACGACCGCAACGGAAATGTCGTAACCGATAATGGTAAATTGATAATCAATAATTGATAGTTCAGGCTTAGGGAGTTTACTTCTATATGTTTTTATACGACCTCTGTGTTTAATATACAAATTTATAATGTGTGGCCCATTCAACTCCCACATGACTCCCACTCATCACCCACTTTAAGTGGGACTTTGGTGGGACTTAAGTGGGACTTTGGTGGGACTTAAGTGGGACTTTGAATAGTTTTTATAAGATAAATTGTAAACAGCAGAAATATGATTAAGCAAGTATTTGTCTTCGTTCTCTCCTTTCTTATTGGGGGAATTGGAGGGGGACTACTATATGCACAAAAAGTTCTCTACATCGGCGACTCCATAACTGATGGTTCATGGGGCAGGAGCACTGGCAGGGGGGAACCGAGTGATAAGCGCAATCATAAGGACCTGAACCATATCTACGGTCACAGCTACGTCTATCTCTGTGCAGCGGAACTGCAGGCTAAGTATCCTGAAAAACAGATACAGGTGTGGAACCGCGGTATCTCGGGTGATATGCTCCCTGATATGGCAAAACGTTGGCAGACCGATATGCTCGACCTTCATCCCGACATACTGTCTGTCCTTATTGGTACCAACGATATCAACCACTATCTGAGATATCAAGCCGACACACTTGCCAACTTCGATTTCAAGAAATGGGAAGAGACCTACCGTTCACTGCTCCAGCAAGCAAGGGCACAGAACCCTGACCTTAAGATTATCCTCGGTGCACCGTTTGTTGGCAGCAAGAGCAAGCAATACGAGCGTCGTAAGGAAATGGTGAAGCAACTGGCAGAGATAGTCAGCCGACTGGCCAAGGAATTCAATGCCACCTATCTGCCATACGATGATATGTTCGCCCAGCTCACCCAGAACGAACCCTACGAAGGCTACTGGATATGGGATGGCATCCACCCAACAGCAGCCGGACACTATAAAATGGCACAGATGTGGCTGGAAAAGCTATATTCCATCCCACGCTGATGATAAAAACATTCTTCGGCCACACTCAGAAACCAGCCTGAAGCCAAATCATCTTTCTGCCCAGTCGCCGCGGTCGAGATTGCGATAAGAGATAGCCTCGGCTATGTGTGGGGTTTTGATGTCGAGAGAACCATCAAGGTCGGCTATTGTGCGGGCAACCTTAAGGATACGGTCGTAGGCACGGGCTGAGAGATTCAGTCGTTCCATTGCCATACGCAGCATCTGCAGACCTTGTTCATCGGGCTGAGCATACTGACGTATCATGCGCGACGTCATCTGAGCATTGCAGTGTATGCCTTTAAGGTCTTTAAATCTCTCTTCCTGAATCTTGCGTGCTCTGATTACCCTTTCACGAATGGCAGAACTGCTCTCGGCCTTCTCAGTGCTGCTAATATCGTCAAACGCCACAGGGAGAATTTCAACCTGAATGTCGATACGGTCGAGAAGTGGACCACTGATTTTGCCCATATAGCGCTGAATCTGCCCGGGAGTGCAGGTACAGGTGTGTGTTGGATCATTATGATATCCACAAGGACATGGATTCATTGATGCTACAAACATAAACGAACTTGGATATTCAGAGGAATATTTCACTCTCGACACGGTAATCTTTCTGTCCTCCAATGGCTGACGCAGCACTTCTATAACATTCTTATTAAACTCTGGCAGTTCGTCACAGAAAAGCACACCATTGTGGGCAAGACTGATCTCTCCGGGCTGTGGGGTTGTACCACCTCCGACAACTGCAGCAGAAGATATTGTGTGATGTGGTGCACGGAATGGTCGTTGGGAAATCAGTGATACATTCTTACCCAATTTGCCTGCTATGGAATGTATTTGGGTTGTCTCAAGACTTTCCTCGAGCGAAAGAGGAGGAAGTATCGATGGCAGGCATTTTGCCATCATGGATTTACCACTTCCGGGAGGACCTATCATAATGCAATTGTGGCCACCGGCAGCACCTACCTCAAGTGACCGTTTAACACTCTGTTGACCTTTTACATCGGCAAAATCATATTCAAAATCTGTTTGCTGATCAAAGAATTCTTTTTGTATGTCTATGGTAGTAGTCTCAAATACGTCGGTATCGTTTAGGAAGCTTACTACCTCGTTTACATTGCGAAGACCATAGACTTCAAGACCATCAACAACAGCGGCTTCTTTTTCATTCTCCTTTGGAAGAATTATCCCGGTGAAACCGCACGATTTTGCTTTCAGTGCAATAGACAGAGCACCTCTTACAGACCGTAGGCTACCATCGAGTCCCAACTCACCGATAATCATGAACGAACGGAGCTTTTCTGGTTTCACCTGTTCGTTACCAGCAAGGATGGCGATGGCTATTGGCAGGTCGTAACCACTGCCCGACTTTTGTATGTCGGCAGGTGAGAGATTGACGGTGATGTCCATACCTGGGAATTTTATTCCTACATTATTGAGCGCTGCCCTCATACGGTCCATGCTCTGAACGACAGATGCATCAGGGAGCCCGGAAAGATGAATATGGCACCCTGGTCTGAGGCTTGCCTCAACAGTCACCATAGTGACTTCCAATCCATTGACCGCAGCGCAATAGGTTTTGACTAACATGTGGTTTGTAGGTTAAAAGGTTATGGTTGGTGAAAAGTGAAAAGTGAAATTTGCGTTCTACTTTATTTTTTCTATTTCTTCTTTTAGTTGCAAGATGTCTGTATGGCGAGAGTGTATCAGGCCTTTCCTGTTGATGAGGATGAATTCGGGTATCTGAGTGATGGCGATGTCTTGAACGGTTTTGGAGTTCCACACTTGCTCATCACAGATGGTTGGCAGGTAGTAGTCGCCACGCCTGAAGACGTCGGCAACTCCTTGGCGGCTCATATCGAGTGAGATGGTGAGTATCTCTACGTGGTCAGCATGCTGCAGCTTGTATTCGTTCAGTTGCCGCAGGTAGTTCTGGCTGTCGTAGTTCCATGATGCCCAGGCATAGATGATGCCTATCTTTTTCTTGCAGAAGTTATGCGATGCTTTTTCCCCTCTTGTGGTGGTGGCTGTGAACTTAGGCAGTGGGTTGCCTTTCTGCGTTTTTGAGAGTTTGGCTATAAGGACTTTGAGACGTTTGGCCGCTACGTTGTCGGGGGCTGCTGCGATAATGGTGTTGAGCAGTCTGACGGCACGTGGGTAGTCGGCATCTGCTGTGCGGATGAAGTATTTCTCGATGAGGTGGTTCGACACTTCCGATTGTGGGTTTTCCTTGATGAACTCTTCAGCCAGACGCAGCACCTCGGGTGGCGGGAGGTTGGCAATGCTCTGCCGGAAAGTTGTCATAAGCTTGTTTGCCTTGGTGCCTGTAACTTGAAGTTCTTTAAGGTGGCTCACGTCGCCTTTTATCTTGGCTGTGCTGCCTGGAGAAGCAAATATGGGCAGTTCGGAAAAGTTGGGAAAGACGAGGATCAGCGTTGATGGCTTGTTGATGAATGTTTGATGGGCAAAGTGACCGTCCTGAACAATGATGGTGTCGATCTTTGTCATGGCGCCGGTGGTGTTGTAGAGGTAGAATTCCCCTTGACTGATATTGCGCAGACGACCTTCAATCTTGAAATAGTCAGCATGTCCGGAACAGGCATAGCAGCAGAGCAGCAGGAATACGGAGATGAAAACGAAAGACGAAAACATTATCCGAGCTGTTTTCGTCGTTCGTGTTTTCGTCTTTTGTAACCGTAGATGTCTCATGTGCCGCGAGCGGGACTCGAACCCGCACAGCCATCACTGGCCAAGGGATTTTAAGTCCCTCGTGTCTACCAATTCCACCATCGCGGCAAGGTGTGGCTGATATGCGACTGCAAAGGTAAGAAAAGGTTAGCGGTTAGCGGTTAGCGGTTAGCGTTTTTTTGTATGTTTTTAAGTTTTTTTAAGAAAAAACGCTAACCTTTTCTTACTTTTCGTAGCAGGCAAAGATTTTATCAACATCCTGCCTGTTCGGCTTTTTTGTGATGATGCTTACTATAGGCACTATGATGAGTCCTATTATCATTGTGGCAGCTCCGGCATTGATAGGTGACTCTATGAAATGGCAGAACATGTTGGCTACTGTGAATCCTACTCCTGTGATGAAGCTTACCCATACAGCGGCTTTGGTTATGCTCTTGAAGTATAGTCCATAGATGAATGGTGCGAGGAAGGCTCCTGCCAGTGCTCCCCATGATATGCCCATGAGTTGTGCTATGAAGGTAGGTGGGTTGAGGGCTATGATGACTGATATGGCTATGAAGACGAGGATGAGTGAACGCATTATCTGCAGTTGTCGTTTTTCGCTCATCTGGCGGATGAGGTTGCCTTTGATTAGGTCGAGGGTCATGGTGGAACTTGACGTGAGCACCAACGATGCCAGGGTTGACATGGAGGCTGAGAGCACCAGCAGTATCACCATGCCGATGAGTATGTCGGGGAGTCCGGAGAGCATGAACGGCACTATGGCGTCGTACATCACCTTGTCAGCATTGTGGAGTGTAGGGTTGTCGAACAGGCGGCCGAATCCTCCGAGGAAGTAGCAGCCGCAGGATATGATAACGGCAAAGATGGTTGATATGATGGTGCCGCGCTCAACGGATTTCTCATCTTTTATGCTATAGAACTTGCCCACCATCTGCGGCAGTCCCCATGTTCCGAGTGATGTGAGTATGACAACACCGAGAAGGTTCAGCGGGTCTGGTCCGAGGAGTGTGGCAAGGGTGCCTTGACGGCCATCATCGTCGGTGAGCATCATCATCTGTATGTTGGCTGCGTTGAGTCCGCCTTTCTGATTGAGCACGGCTAGGATGATGAGCACTATGCCGACGAGCATTATCATGCCCTGGATAAAGTCGTTCATGGCTGTTGCGAGATAGCCACCCATGACAACATATACGGCTGTGAACAATGCCATGGCCACTACACAATAGGTGTAGGGGATGTTGAATCCCATTTCGAACAGGCGGCTTATGCCGGTATATACTGATGCTGTGTAAGGGATCATGAAGATGAACACTATGATGGCAGCGGCTATCTTGAGACTTTTGCTTTGGAAACGCTGTCCGAAGAAGTCGGGCATGGTCTTGGAGTCGAGATGCTGAGTCATCTGGCGTGTGCGACGACCTAACATCATCCATGCCAGGGTGCTGCCTATTATGGCATTGCCAACACCTATCCAGGTGGATGAGAGGCCATATTTCCAGCCGAACTGACCAGCATAGCCAACGAAGACAACAGCAGAGAAATAGGAGGTGCCGTAGGCAAAAGCCGTAAGCCATGGTCCTACACTGCGGCCTCCGAGCACGAAGCCATCTACACTGTTCGACATCTTCTTGGAATAAATGCCAACACCAATCATAATCGCAAGGAATATGATTACCAATACAATTTTTACTAACATCTTTATATAAAATAAGTGAAAATTCTTACACTTTGACGTGATTATTATCCTGAATTGTGTGCAAAGGTAAGAAAAGGTTAGCGGTTAGCGGTTAGCGGTTAGCGGTTTTTAAGTTTTTTTAAGAATTAAGGATTGCCATCATTTCCAGAGATTTAGGCTCTGGGAATGCGGGGATGTGCTGGCGGTAGATATCTACGACCTTTCTGAGGAGGTTTGTTTTTTGCGTGGTATCGGTTAAAGGGCTATTGTCGTCGTAGTATTTCAGGTCGTAGCCAAGATAGCTCAGCATCTTTATCAGGAACATTGGGGTGAAATCATCAGTATCCACATCTTCACTATCCAGATGGAGGATACTTTGGCAGATAAATTGGAATAGTTCCCGATTGTCTCGTTCACCTTTCAGTGCATGTTTCATCACCTCGGCAATGAACATGGCTATGATGGTTTTTTGAGGTGAGCTGATTATGCTGTTGAGCGGATGTGCTATCTTTATTTCTTTAAAATATTGAATCTGTTTGCCTGGACGACTGATATATTCCACATCGACTATGCTGCAAGGTGTGTTGAAGATAACGGCATGCAGCCGGTTTCTGCCTTTTCCTCTATGGGCTATGAACGACTGCAGTCCATCTTGTTCCATAAATATAGTGACAACATTTGAGTTGTCACTATATTTTACGTTGCCGAGCACTATTCCTCTCATCAGAAGGTTATCTTCAGTGATGAGCTATCTCCTTCCGGAATCTGCGTATTGTTATCCGGCGTTTCCTGGAATATTTCGCTCTGCTGAGGTGCAGGTGCTGCAATATCAACAGGGTTCGGCAATATGGTTGGTTCAGGTGTTGTCACTATATCTTTTATATCGCGCAGGGTTTTTGATGTGCGTTTGTAGGTTGGAAGTTCGTCAACCTGTCCGATGATTTCGTCGTTGTCAAGATCTTCTATATCGAAGATGAACACCTTAGGTTTGTTTTTATGTGGGGCAGAGCTTTCGTCGCCGTAGTATTTCTTGCGTCGTGAGTCCTTCTCTGCATCACGTTCGGCTTGTTCGGCGGCTATCTGGGCATCTTGCTGAGTATATTTCTTGTTGTGTTCATCCATGCCCGATATGCAGTTCAGTCCGTAGCCTGTTGCTATGATGGTTACCTTAACCTTGCGTTCAAGTTCGTGGTCAACGGCAAGTCCCCACTTTATCTCGAAGTCCTTGAACTTTGACATGAAGTTGTGCACATCGCCCATCTCTTCCATGGTGAGTCCGTTGGCATTTTCCTTGTCGTTGCCGAAGGATATGGACAGCAGAATCTTCTTCGACGAGAAGATGTCGTTATCGTTGAGCAGTGGTGAGTTGAGGGCATCATCGATAGCTTTTCTTACTCTTCCTTCGCCTTCTCCGTATCCTGTGCTCATGATTGCCACTCCACCATCTTTGAGCACTGTCTTGACATCGTTGAAGTCGAGGTTTATAAGTCCGTGTATAGTTATTATCTCGGCAATACCTTTTGCGGCAACGCTCAGTGTGTCGTCGGCCTTGCCGAAGGCATCAATGACGGTGAGGTGTGGATATATCTCGCGCAGTCGCTCATTATTGATCACCAGCATGGCATCAACATTTTTCGACATTTCCTCCACGCCATCAAGGGCCTGGTCTATTTTCTTCTCGCCTTCGAAACGGAATGGTATGGTGACGATGCCCACTGTAAGTATGTTCAACTCTTTTGACACCCGCGCTATGACAGGTGCTGCTCCGGTGCCTGTTCCTCCACCCATACCGGCAGTGATAAATGCCATCTTGGTGCCGTCGTTGAGCATTTGACGAACATCGTCGATACTCTCCTCTGCTGCTGCACGGGCTTTCTCAGGTTTGTTGCCGGCACCCAGACCTTCTGTGCCAAGTTGAACTTTCACCGGAACATTGGAGTCGCTGAGTGCCTGACGGTCTGTGTTGCAGAGCACAAACGACACATCGTGGATGCCCTGACGATACATATGGTTGACGGCATTGCCACCACCACCACCAACACCGATGACTTTGATTATGCTATGATTGTCTGTTGGTTCACCGAAATCAAGCACATTTGGGATATTATTGAAATTATTCTGCATAGTCAAAACTTCTTAATTCTTCTTAAACTCTTCAAACTTTGGTTCCTGAACTTCTTGAACTCTT
>R18__coassemble_2088_pt1 | contig 14730 bp, 13 predicted proteins | sample R18__metabat2_low_PE_027 | metagenome-assembled genome bin R18 | reverse complement strand
ATACACACTATATACACACTGTTTTAGTGTGTATATAGTGTGTATATAGTGTGTAAGGAGTGTGTATATAGTGTGTATATCGCGAAGAAGATGCGAAGAATGATACAAGAACAAGCCTGGAATAAAGGAAGAACGAAGGGGAATTTCTTGAAATAAAGATGATGCTGATTTTTGTGGTTGCGAGATGGGAAAAGAGTTTGTAGAACGTATGTATATAGAGTGAAAAGCGGAAAAAGATAGGATTTTTTCAGCAGAAAGATGGATAATTCGTAAAACTTTCGTATCTTTGCACGCAGAATGCGTGCCTAACCACCAGGTAAGTATCTGAAGTGGAAAGATAAACGAATTTTAGAAATAAAAGAGAGAAAAAATATGTTGTTCAGTAAGGAAACGTATGTAGAGCGGAGAAAGGCTCTGAGGGATAAGATGGGCAGTGGACTGCTGCTGATTTTTGGTAATAACAACGTGCCATGCAACTATCCTGCAAATGGTTATAAGTTTCGTCAGGACTCCTCGTTCCTGTATTATTTTGCCCAGGAGAGGGAGGGGCTTGTTGGCGTTATCGACGTTGACAACGACCGTGAATATCTGATTGGCGACGATATTGATATTGAGGATATTATCTGGACCGGTTTTGTACCTTCTGTCCACGACCTTGCCGAGGAGGCTGGTGTGGGCTGTTCGGCTCCGATGAAGGAGTTGCAGAGGCTTGTTGACAGGGCAAAGTCGTGCGGTCAGACTATCCACTATCTGCCACCTTATCATCACGACACGATGATACAGATAAGCGATCTGCTGGGCATACACCCGCTGCTGACACGTCAGGAGGCCAGTGTGCCGTTTATAAAGGCTGTTGTGGATATGCGTGCCGTGAAGTCTGATGGTGAGATTGCCGAGATAGAGCGTGCCATGATGATAGGCTACGAGATGCACACAGCTGCCATGAAAGCATGCCGGCCAGGGGTGACAGAGAAATATATCGGTGGTTTGCTGGCAGGTATTGCTGAGAGCTACGGGTGCAAGGAGTCGTTTCAGACTATCCTCACCATGCACGGCGAGATATTCCATGGCGACCCGTCGCTGCGACCACTGGAGGAGGGGCGGCTCATGCTGTGTGATGCCGGTGCTGAGACGGTGAACAACTACTGCTCTGACAATACCCGTGTGGCACCTGTCGGTGGACGGTTCACACAGAAACAAAGAGAGATATACTCCATTGTGGAGGCATGTCACGACCTGGTGATAGAGAAAGCCCAGCCTGGTAAGAAATGGCTCGACATGCACCTTGATGTATGCCGGCTGATGACTGAGCGGCTGAAGGAACTGGGACTGATGAAGGGCAACACCGAGGATGCTGTGAGAGAAGGTGCCCACGCCATGTTCCTGCAACACGGACTGGGACATATGATGGGTATGGATGTTCACGATATGGAGGGCCTCGGTCAGGTGTATGTAGGTTTCGATGATGAGGTTAGGCCATCCACGCAGTTTGGCACCAACTGCCTGCGCTGCGGCAGGAGGATACAGCCGGGATGGGTGCTGACAGACGAGCCTGGGATATATTTCATTCCGGCACTCATCGACAAATGGAAGGCAGAGGGTATGCATAAAGACTTCCTTTGCTACGACAGGATAGAGGAGTATCGCGACTTTGGCGGTATCAGACTGGAAGACGATATACTGATAACCAACGATGGTTGCCGTGTGCTTGGCGAGAAGATCATACCTTATCATCCTGATGATGTGGAGGAGTATATGAAGAAGAATAGTTGAAGCGATGTTAGAGATAAAGAATTTACATGCCAGCATAGCTGGAAAGGAGATACTGAAAGGTGTCAACCTCACTATACGTGATGGCGAGACACACGCCATAATGGGCCCTAACGGTTCGGGAAAGAGCACACTGAGTGCTGTGCTTGTAGGTAATCCGCAATATGAGGTTACGGAAGGCACGGTGATGTTCAACGGCAAAGACCTGCTGGCAATGAAACCTGAGGACAGGGCTCACGAAGGACTCTTCCTCTCGTTTCAGTATCCGGTGGAGATACCAGGTGTGTCGATGACTAATTTCATGCGTGCAGCCGTCAACGAGAAAAGGAAATACTGGGGCGAGGAGGAACTCTCGGCAGGCGATTTCCTGAAACTGATGAGGGAGAAGAGGAAACTGGTGCAGCTGGATGCCAAACTGGCTAACCGTTCGGTGAACGAGGGGTTCTCGGGTGGTGAGAAGAAACGCAACGAGATATTCCAGATGGCTGTGCTGGAACCCAAACTCAGTATCCTCGACGAGACCGACTCGGGACTGGATGTTGACGCAATGAGAATAGTTGCCGACGGGGTGAACTCGCTGAAGAGACCTGATACAAGCTGCATCGTTATTACTCACTACGAACGCCTGCTCGACTATCTGAAGCCTGAGACCGTGCATATACTCTATCAGGGACGGATAGTGAAAACTGCCGGACCGGAATTGGCTAAGGAGATTGAGGAAAAGGGATTTGAGTTTATTAAAGCCAACTTCAGTCAGGATGAATAGCGAACAGCAATATATTGACCTCTACAGAGAGAGCAGGGATGCTCTGATGGCTGGAAGTGACGATGTGATGAACGCCGCAAGAGATAAGGCGTTTGGAGACTTCTGCCGGTTGGGGTTGCCAACAAAGAAGGTGGAGAGATACAAGTATATCGATGTGCAGGGAGTGCTTCCTGTTGCGGGGGTAGAAGCAGCCGGAAGTACGGCACTATCCATCAGTGAGGCAGTAAAGAAAAATCCCGATTTCATCGCTGGTTTTTACGGGCAGTTGGCATCCACGGAAACTGATGCCCTCACTGCTCTGAACACCATGTTTGCACAGGATAGTCTCTTCATCCACATAAAGAAGAACACCAGGGCCAGCGAACTCCTCGAGATAGAGAATCCTGCAGAGCGTGTGCTCATTATACTGGAAGAAGGGGCTGAGCTGAGACTGCTGTTCCACTATACTACAAAGCAGAAGGAAACATTTCCCGTTCAGGTTATCGAAGCTTTTGTGGGTGATAATGCTCATCTGGACTTTTACAGCATAGAGGATACAGACACCGGTAGTGTGCGTTTCTCTAATCTCTATATCAAGGAAGGGCGGAACAGCAATGTGAGCCATAATCAGATTACCCTTCGGAATGGTGTGACAAGGAATATGATCAACCTGATGTTTTGCGGTGAGGGAGGAGAGTGTAGCCTAAACGGTTGCGTTATTGCCGACAGGAAGCAGTTCGTCGATAACAACACGCTGATAGTGCACAGGGTGGGCCATTGCACCAGCAACGAGCTGTATAAGTATGTGCTCAACGATGAGGCTGTAGGTGCTTTTGCCGGCAGGGTGCTGGTTGAGAAGGGTGCTCAGAAGACGGTGTCGCAGGAGACTAATCAGAACCTCTGTGGCAGCAAGACAGCAAGGATGTTCACTCAGCCTATGCTGGAGATATATGCCGACGATGTGAAATGTTCGCATGGCAGCACGGTGGGTCAGATGAACGATGCTGTCCTCTTCTATATGCAGCAACGCGGAATACCAATAAAAGAGGCGCGCCTCTTGCTGCAGCACGCCTTTGTGAATGAGGTTTTAGATAAGATAGGTTATGAGCCGCTGAAAGAGAGGCTGTCAGAGCTTGTTGAGATGCGGTTCAGAGAATAAAACTCACGCATTTGGTCTCACACGGAGGGGAGTCTGAATAGGTGATCCTGTTGAACTATTATCCCACACAGATCTTACAGACTTTTGTGCAGGTGGTTATGCCTGTAGGAGCAGGCTGTTTTCTATTGCTCTTATTGAGTCGGAGAACGCCTTATCGCTTTTGATGAGCTCGGCAATCTTTGTGCAACTGTGTATCACTGTTGTATGGTCACGGTTTGCTATACGGCGACCGATATACGACCTTGAGATTTCGGTATGCTTGTCGGTGAGATACATGGCAACCTGACGGGCTATGACAAGGTTCTGCTTGCGCGATTTGCCTGATATTTCTTCTTCAGAGATTTGATAATAGTCGCATACCTTTTCAAGAATATCATCGATGGTAAGGTCTAGTTTCTTGGTTTTCACAATGCTTCTCACTGCCTTTTGAGCCATATCGATGTCAATATCCTTATTGAATACAAAGGCACTTGCCATAAGGTTGTTGAGTATGCCTTCGAGGTCTCTGATGCTGCCGTTGGCTGTGTTTGCTATGTAGTCGATGACTTCGGCAGGTACTTTCAGTCCGTTTTGTTCCACTTTGCTCTTGAGCACGTCTATGCACAGTTGTACATCCGGTCGTTCAAGTTCTGCCACAAGTCCGCATTTCAGTCTTGTGAGCAATCGGTCGCTCATGCCGCGTAGGTCAACAGGTGGACGGTCGCAGGCTAGGATTATTCTCTTGCCGTTGCGGAACAGGTGGTTGAAGATATGGAAGAAGGCTTCCTGTGTCTTTGGTGCGGTGATCCATTCCTGCACATCGTCGATGATAAGGGTGTCGATGGTTTGATAGAAGGTGATGAAGTCGTTGAAAGTGTTGTGCCTGACAGCATCGGTGAACTGCACCTGGAAGAGTCGGGCACTGATGTATAGCACACGTGCCTTAGGGTCCTGTTGCTTCATCTTTATGCCAATAGCATTGATGAGGTGGGTTTTTCCGCATCCTGATGGCCCGAAGATAAAGAAAGGGTTAAACTGTGTCTTGTTGTAGTTTTCTGCTATTGACAGACCTACGGCACGAGGGAGCTTATTGCTGTTGCCGGCAATGAAGTTGTTGAAGGTGCGTGTGGTGTCGAGCTGGGAGTCAAGGTCGGTGTAGGCTTCAATGATGGTTGGTGAAGAGTTCAGACCTGTTTCCTTATGTGTATCGTCGATATGAACATCTTCTTTGGCCGACTGGTTGACTTCTGTGTTGCTGGTAAGAACACGATATTCCAGTTTTATATCTGTGCCGTAGTAGCGTGTAAGTGCTTTGCACAGAAGGGAAATGAAGTGCTCTTCAATGTATTCCAGAACAAAACTGCTTGGAGCCTGGAGCTTCAGTGTGTTGGTCTCCTTATTATAAGAATAGAATGCCAATGGTGCGAACCAGGCATCGTACTGGTTCGGATCGACATTATTCTTGATAAAGCCAAGACATCTGCTCCAAAGTTGTTTCGCTTCGTTAGTCATGTTGTTTTCTGAAATAAGTGAATAGCGCTTTCCTGAAAAAGCGATGCAAAGGTAAGACTTTTTTTCAGTCTCACAAAATCGCACTTTTTATCATGCCTATTTTTCAATGCTAACTTGCTTAAAATTCAGCATTTAAACATTGCGAAGAGAGGGGTAATGTAAGCACGTATCTTGCAAATATCCAAGTGCTTAAAAATAAAGGAGTTAGTATTGTTCCTAACTCCTTTTGCTCTTTATTTTTCCAAAGGTTTATTCATTCGTAATTGGCTCAGAATTAAGCTCATTGAAAGTTGTATGAAAACCGTGGTTGAAAAAACTCTTATTTAGACAATTCTCAAATAGTAAAAATTACTTATCTTTTTTTCCGAAGATAGAAAAATGTACGTATCTTTTTGGATTTGCTTTCAGGTCTTCCATCAGAGCATTGGCACTTGTGAGAGTTGTGTTCAGGCTGGAGAGTGAAGCGTTGAGATTATCATATGCTGCTCTGTCGTTGATGAGTGCACCAGCAGTACCGTCTTTGCTGTTGAGTTTTGCAGTCAGCTGGTTCACATTGTCGAGTGCTGCAGAGAGGTTTGTGAGCATCTTGTCCAGGTCGGCGTTGTCGAGTTTTGTGTTCAGGTTGTCTGTCAGTTTGCTTACATCTCCCATTGCAGAGTTGGCGTTGCTCATGATGGCAGGCAGGTTGCCGTTGACTTCTGTCATCAGTGTGTTCAGTTCTTGAGAAGATGTTCTGAGCTGGGTAGTGATAAATTCAATATTATGGAGAGATGCATCGACAGAAGGGTCGCCAAGTATGCTGTTGACTCTGGTAAGGATAGAGTCAAGTTTAGGCATCATTCCTTCTATTGTAGGCAACATACCTGCGGCTTTACTTAGTATGCCGCTATCTACTCCTCCAAGGATGGTATCGCCAGGCTGGCATATCTTACTGCTTTGGCCAAGGTGCAGTTCAACGGTTGTACCACCAAGCATGGAAGGTACGACATAGGCAACAGAGCCAAAAGGCACGCTGAGCTGCTTATCCAGATCGAGGGCAATGACGATATTGTCGCCATTCTTATAGTTGAAGTCGATATCCTTCACACTACCAACTTTGAAGCCGTTGACATATACCGGTGATGCTACTGACAGACCGCTTATTCCGTTTGTTTTCACATAGTAGCACTTATCTGTTCCAAAAAGGTTCATGCCCTTCAGGTATCTCAGTCCGAAGAACAGCAGAACCAGCGCACATATAGCTGTTATAGCAATCTTTACTTCATGTGTAAAAAACTTTCTCATCTTATTTCTTATATTTTTCGTTATACTCTTTCAGTGCATCTGCCAACTGTATCTTAGTTCCGTCCTTAATGGCAATGATAAATGATTCAGGGAACTTCGGAGCAAGTTTTGTTTTCAATGCTTTTATCTCGTTATAGTCGGCTGATTCGCCTATGATATATTTAAAATAGCCATCTTCCTGATAATAGTCTATACCATCCACATCCATGAACTGCTGTGCACCTGGTCTGAGCATTCGTTTTGAGGTGAAGAGTTGAAGGGAGAAGAATAGTCCTGGTTTGTCGGCATACATTGTGGCAAGTGTCTTTTGAGGCTTAGGCTGCTGTTTTGGCTGAGCATCTACTGTTGGCTCCTGTTTCTTCTGTTGCTGTTGCGGCACTATGGTAGGCATATTCTCTGCAGAACTGGTTGCTTTATACGGAGCTACGATATTCTTGTCGTGCTTGTTCCGATAAACGGAGAATGCCTCGAAGATACCTCTTGCCAGTGCATCTACCCCCTCTTTAGAGTTAAGATATTGTTCTTCTGACGGTGTGGAGATAAATCCGAGTTCGATAAGGCAACTAGGCATTGATGTCTTTCTCAGCACAAGGAATCCAGCCTGATGAACACCTTTATCGTTTCGTCCAGCCATCTTGCAGGCGTAGTTCTGAATCTCCTTAGCCAGTTCAACGCTTTGTGCCATGTTCTTATCCTGCATAAACTCAAACATTATGTAGCTTTCTGCAGAGTTTGGATTGAAACCTTCGTATTTCTGCTGATAGTTCTTCTCATAGGTGATGACAGCATTCTCACGTTTTGCAACATCAAGGTTTTCATTGGCACGTGCCATACCGAGAGTATATGTTTCAAAACCAATGGCCTGATGTCCCTTTGGAAGAGCGTTGGTATGTATGGAGATGAAGAGATTAGCCTTATTTCTGTTTGCAATATTTGCACGTTCGTTAAGCTCTATGAAGACGTCGGTTTTTCGTGTATAGATAACCTTCACTGTAGGACAGTTCTCTTCTACCAGCTGTCCAAAGGCAAGAGCAACATTCAGGTTGATGTCTTTCTCCTTTGAGAATGAGCCTATTGCACCGGGATCATTACCTCCGTGACCAGCATCGATGACCAGTGTAAACTGGTCGGCTGCCGACATGATTTGGACAATGAACAATGCTATTATAGTAAAAAATATTTTTTTCATTCTTCTGATTATTTATGCATCTTGATACAAACCGAGGCACTGTGGCAATTGCCGGGCATAGGGGGATTGAGTTTCTCAACTGTTACCATAGTGTCTGCAATCTGAGGTATCTGCAGTATCCTTGTTCCTATTCTTGCTGCCACGTGCTCTATCAGATTTGATGGTTTCTGCATCTCCTCTTCTATGATGGTGTTGAGAAGAGAATAGTCGATGGTGTCGTTCAAATCATCATCTGACAGTATCTTCTCAACGATGTTGCCGGCATCATCGAGGTTACATCTTATGCTGACGATATAGTCTGTTCCGTGGACTCTCTCCTCGGGAAGCACACCATGGAAAGCATGGATCTTTATGTTGTTAAGTATTATCTCCGCTTTGTCTATCCGCATCTTGATGCTCCGCAGTTTTTACATATCAGGCAACCTTCCTGATACACCAGAGTCTCCTGACCACATTGTGGACAGATAGCCCCTTTCAGTTCGGTGCCGTCCTGGATATATTTCTTCAATGCTCTCTCAACACCGTTTTTCCATGTATTGATACTTTCGGTGGCAAGTGAAAGCGAGCTGACGAGTTTTATAACATTGTGTATCGGCATGCGATATCTCAGCACTCCAGAGATAAGTTTCGCATAGTTCCAGTATTCAGGATTGAACTTTTCGCTCAGTCCTTCAACAGTGGTCTTGTATCCGCGTTTGTTCTCAAACTGGAAGTCGTAGCGGTGAGTGCCATCTTCGTTTTCTGATTTTATTATCTTACCCTTTGTGACGGTCTTAGGCAGCACTATTCCCTCTTCATCATCCTGCAGACCGGTGAATATCTCGTAAGGATACCCATCGAGCAGTCCTACAAAAGCCACCCATTTCTCTTTATTGTTCTGGAAGCGCACAACATCACATTCCAAGGTTTTAGGTCTTATCTCTGTCACTTCAGGTGCTTTGCAAGGCAACTGAGGTTTTGCCTCGTCGGCTTTCTTCTCGTCGGTCTTTATCAACACACCAGAACGGCATCCGTCGCGATATACCGTGCACCCTTTGCAACCGCATTTCCATGCCTCTATATAGAGATTGTTTACAAGAGCTTCATCAACATCGGCAGGCAGATTGATGGTTACGCTTATTGAATGGTCCACCCATTTCTGTATTGCGCCCTGCATTTTTACCTTCATCAGCCAGTCTATATCATTGGCAGTAGCCTTGAAGTATGGTGAACGGGCAACGAGTTCGTCTATCTCCTGCTGGGTATAGTTCTTGGTGGAGTCGATATTGTTCACCTTCATCCATTCAAGGAACTTAGGATGATACACAACATACTCCTCGAAGCTGTCGCCAACCTCATCAACATAGTCAATGCGCACGTTAACGTCGTTAGGGTTTACCTTTCTGCGACGTTTATACACAGGCATGAACACAGGTTCTATTCCGCTTGTTGTCTGAGTCATCAGCGATGTTGTTCCCGTAGGTGCTATGGTGAGGCAGGCAATATTCCTACGACCGTATTTCTGAATGTCGTTATATAGGTCTGGGTCGGCTTCCTTTATCCTGAGCAGGAACGGGTTCTGTGCCTCTCTCTTGGCATCGAAGATAGTGAAGGCACCTCTTTCCTGAGCCATAGTGACTGAAGAGCGATAAGCAGCCAGACACAGAGCTTTGTGAACATTCACAGAGAAATCCATAGCCTCCTGAGTGCCATAACGCAGTCCCATTGCGGCTATCATATCACCTTCGGCAGTTATGCCTACACCTGTTCTGCGGCCTTTACCACTCTTATCATAAATCTTATGCCAGAGGTTCTGCTCACGCACCTTCACCTCGTTGCTCTCCGGATCTTCGGCAATCTTTGTCTGTATGGCTTCTATCTTCTCAAGTTCAAGGTCAACGATATCGTCCATTATGCGCTGAGCCTTTGTAACATGTTCGTTGAAAAGTTCGAAATCGAATGTTGCCTCTTTTGTAAACGGATTCTTCACATACGAATACAGGTTGATGGAAAGGAGTCGGCATGAGTCGTATGGACAAAGTGGTATCTCACCGCAAGGGTTTGTTGAAACCGTCTGGAAACCTAAGTCAGCATAGCAGTCAGGAATACTCTCCCTGACGATGGTGTCCCAGAACAGCACGCCAGGTTCGGCACTCTTCCATGCATTGTGGATAATCTTCTTCCACAGTTTGCTGGCATCGATTTCTTTTTTGCAGAGAGGGTTGTTGCCATCTATTGGGAATGTCTGAATGTATGGTTTCTCCTCCATAGCAGCCTGCATGAACCCGTCATCAACCTTTACCGATACGTTGGCACCTGTTATCTTGCCTTCAGTCATCTTGGCATCGATGAAAGCCTCGCTGTCAGGATGCTTGATGCTTACAGAGAGCATGAGAGCACCTCTACGACCATCCTGAGCCACCTCGCGTGTGCTGTTGGAATATCTCTCCATGAACGGCACCAGACCTGTTGATGTAAGTGCTGAGTTCTTGACCGGTGAACCGGCAGGACGCACCTGTGAGAGATCGTGCCCCACACCGCCACGGCGCTTCATCAACTGCACCTGCTCTTCGTCAAGCAGCATTATGGCACCATAGGAATCAGCCTGACCGTCGATACCTATCACGAAGCAGTTGCTAAGCGAAGCTATCTGATGATTGTTGCCTATGCCGGTCATAGGACTGCCGGCAGGTATGATATAGCGGAAATGGTCGAGCAAACGGAATATCTCATCTGCCGACATAGGGTTGTTGTATTTGCGTTCTATTCTTGCTATCTCATTGGCTATTCTCCAATGCATCTGTTCCGGATCTCTTTCATAGATAGCCCCGGCACTGTCTTTCATTGCATATTTGTTTACCCAGACGCGTGCTGCAAGTTCGTCGCCACCGAAATATTTTAGTGAAGCTTCGTAGGCTTCTTCGTAGGTATAAGTTTTCTGATCAGACATGGTTTGTATCGTGAAAAAAATATAAATTAAAAATCAATCGTTAAGAATAAGCATTGCATCACCGTAGCATCCGAATTTAAAATCGTTTTCCAAAGCCTGATGATATGCTTCCTTGATAAGGTCGTAGCCTCCGAAAGCACATTGGGTCATGAGGAGGGTTGACAGAGGGTGATAGAAATTGCATATCATGCTGTCGGCAAGAGTGAATCGGTAAGGTGGGAATATGAACTTGCTTGTCCATCCGTCGAACTCCTTAAGATAGCCGTCGGTGCCAACAGCGGTTTCTGTGGCCCTGACTACACTTGTGCCTACGGCAATAAGATGATGGCCACTTTTGCGTGTCTTGTTTATTATGCGGCAAGCCTCTTCGGTGACAGTCATCTGCTCACTGTCCATCTTGTGTTTCGAGAGGTCCTCAACTTCTATCTCGTTAAAGCACGAGAGTGATGAATGTAGTGTTACGTAGGCTGTGTTGATGTCGCGTATCTCCATTCTCTTCATCATCTCGCGTGAGAAGTGGATACCGCTTCCCGGAACGGTTACAGCACCTTCGTTCTTGGCAAAGATGCATTGGAAGTCTTCCAGGTCTTCAGGTTCTGTTTCTCTCAGGTTGGTGATATACTGCGGCAGAGGAGCCTGCCCCATGGCGTAGAGGGTTTTCTTGAAGTCGTCAGGGTCACATTCATAGAGGAACCGCAATGTGCGGCCACGGCTTGTTGTGTTGTCAACAACTTCAGCCACGATGGAGCTGTTATCATTGAAGAAGAGCTTGTTGCCTATGCGAATCTTGCGTGCAGGCTCAACCAGCACATCCCAAAGACGCAGATTCGTGTTCAGTTCCCTGAGGAGGAACACCTCTATCTGGGCATCTGTCTTTTCTTTGGTTCCAAACAGTCGTGCAGGAAGAACTTTCGTATCGTTGAGGATAAAGGTATCTCCTTCGTCGAAATAGTCAAGGACATTCTTGAACTGGAGAAATTCTTTTTCTTCGCCATTGCTGCCATCAAGATAATTTCCGTCAGCATCCTGCTTGAATATCTCAATGGTTTCTGACCTCTTATGCACAACCATGAGTTTGCACTCGTCACGATGATATGGTGGTTTCAGAGCAATGTTCTCATCTTGCAGACTAAAAAAATTAAATTCGGATAATTTCATATATTTTGTTTGTTTTCTGTTGTTGTCTGTCTGTTTTGAGCATGCCGCGAGGCTATGCTTCAGAGGGTTTAATCTTTGTCGGCCGATTTCAAATCGTCGATAATCTGACTGTCAAGCCATGGCTGGAACTCGTCGAAGGTGAGGCAATCTTCTATCCTCACATCGCCAATCCTTGTGCGGCAGAGGGCGGTGAGATAGGCACCGCTGTTCAGGGCTTCGCCGATATCCCTTGCCAGGGCTCTTATGTATGTTCCTTTGCTGCATACCACTCTTATCGACATCTGCATCAACTCGGGGTTGAAGTCGGTGAGTTCTATCTCGTCGATGACAAGAGTCTTGGCTTTCAGTTCTATCTGTTTTCCTTTGCGCTTCAGTTTGTATGCCGGTTTTCCGTCGATCTTGCAGGCGGAATATTCCGGTGGCACCTGCTGTATTTCGCCTACGAACTTCTTCAGTGTCTCGCTGATTAGTTCGCGGGTAATGTGCTCTGTGGGGTAGGTGGCATCAACGGGATGTTCCATGTCGTAGCTGGCTGTTGTGGCACCTAACTGCAGTGTGGCGGTATATTCCTTCGTCTTACCCTGATACTGTTCTATCTTCTTTGTTGCCTTACCCGTGCAGAGAATCAGCACACCTGTTGCCAGAGGGTCGAGGGTGCCTGCATGACCAGTCTTGAGCCTTCTGACACCTAGTTTCCGCGACAGTCTGGTGCGGGCAAATGCCAGAGCTCCGAAGCTCGACATCTTATACGGCTTGTTGAGGAATATCACCTCGCCTTCATGAAAATTCATAACAGAAGCAACACTATTCCTACTATTGCACAATATATTGCGAAATAAATGAGTTTTCCTTTCTTCACTATGTTTATCATCCATTTGCATGCCACGCATCCTGATATGAATGCTGCTATGAAACCGATGATGAGCGATGTTACGGATATGCCGTTGAATACTGATGCTATGCCGTTTTCTATCATCTCTTTTGTGTCAAGAAGTGCCTCTCCGAGTATTGGAGGTATCACCATGAGGAATGAGAACTGTGCCAGCTTGGCCTTGTTGTTGCCAAGCAGCAGACCGGTTGCTATTGTGCTGCCTGAGCGTGACAGTCCCGGCATCACGGCAACAGCCTGTGCCAGACCGATGATGAAGGCGTCCTTAAGACTTATCTCTTCCTTCTGACGTGGCTTGGCAAAATATGAGAATGTGAGCAGCAGAGCGGTGAGGAGCAGCATGAGCCCAACGATGAGGAGTCCGCTGCCGAAGATCTCCTCTACATAGTCCTTGAAGAACACGCCTACAATACCCACCGGTATCATCGATATGATGATGTTGAGGGTGTATTTCTGTTCGGCATTTAGTCTGGAGAGACCAGATGTGCCTTCTATATTGTCGCGCTGACGGTCGTCAAATTTCAGCAGTCCTTTGAATATCCAGCTTATTTCTTTCCAGAGTATTACCAGCGTGCTGAGTACGGTGGCAACATGTACGGCAACGGTAAAGGCCAGGTTCGACTCGCCGTCGATGCCAAAGAATGTTGATGCTATGGTGAGGTGGCCGCTGCTGCTTACTGGCAGATATTCCGTGAGTCCCTGAATGAGACCGAGTATTAATGCTTGCAGTTCACTCATTGGTCTGTTCCTTATCTTTTGGTTTGCGTATGATAGCGTAGATTATTGACACGAAGCCTATGAAGCATATCACGGGAGCTACCTTGATGCGCATTGGGCTGAAGATGTCTGGGTCGTAACTGGTTTCTGTGGAACTACTGCCCGACATCAGTATGAAACCCACGATGGCAATCACTACTCCTATGCCGATAAGGATGAAGTTGATACGGTCGAATGCAAAATTTCTTTTCATATTTCTTTCTGTATTTTTTTTCGTTATAGTATAAAAACCGTCAGATCTTATACAGGTCGCCGGCTTTCATTCTCAGGAATCTGTTCACTGAGACAAAGCCGCATACCAGCGAGATGAGCAGTCCGAGCACAAACACGGCTACTGCCACCAGCACCATCATCTCCTGGTTTATTATATCCTTTATCTCCTCTTCGAAGGAATAGAGTGCATAAAGTCCTGCGGAAAGGATTATGCAGGCAAACACTGACGAGAGCAGACCTACGAGCAGCATACGCCACATATATGGCCTGCGGATGAAGCCGTAGGAGGCACCCACGAGTTTCATCGTGTGCATCTTGAATCTTTGTGAATACACACCCAGGCGTATCGTGTTGTTTATCAGTGATATGGAGATGATGAGGAATATGGCAACCAGGGCAAGCAGTATGATGCCTATCTTCTTTATGTTGTCGTTGACAATGTTGAGCAGGTCTTTCTGATACACTATGTCGCTGATGGCTTTATTCCCTTTCCATTCTTTCTCTATCCATTTCAGTGAGTCGGTGTTGGCATACTCGGCAGCGAGAGTCAACTCTATCGACGAGGTGAACGGGTTCTCGTTGAGAAACTCTGAAGGGTCTATGCCCAGATGAGCCGTCTCCTCTTTCAGTATCTCGTCCTTGCCAATATAATCAATGAAATGGGTGTAGGGACGGTGGTAAAGGTTGCGTGTCAGCATATGACCGTCGTTTATCGTTGTGCTGTCGGCAAGGAGCAGGGTGACGGTGAGATTCTCTTTTACCGAGTTTGATATGTTTCGTGCAATGAGGATGAAAAACGCCATCAGACCCAGCAAAACCAGCACCATCGTGGTGCTGATACATAATGTAGCTATCTGCATTCCACCCTTTTTACCTTTACTCAAAATATTCTTTCGCATATGATTATCCTAAATGAGGTGCAAAGATAATATATTTGGGAGCGAAATGCAAGTTTTTTTGGTTTTTTTAATAAATCTTATCCGTTGGTGGATTCGCGAATAATAATTCGCCTGTTGATTGAATGATGTTTAGACGTTATAGTACTTTTTGAACAATTATCAAACTTTGATCTTATATTGTTCTTCGCGACATACACACTATATACACACTCCATACACACTATATA
>R18__coassemble_2073_pt1 | contig 14903 bp, 12 predicted proteins | sample R18__metabat2_low_PE_027 | metagenome-assembled genome bin R18 | reverse complement strand
TGAACTTCTTGAACTCTTAAACCTTCTTCGTCTTACTCTTCCTCTATCATTTTCTTGATAAAGGAGATAAAATTAGATAAACCTCCTGATTTCTTTTTGCCCTTAGTGTTTACGGTTTCCTCGTCGTCTGCTTCTTCAGGTATCTCTGAAGGTTCAGGGAAAACGGTCTCAACAGGTGCTGTAGGTTTAACACCTGGTTCTGCTGTCTCTGCCTGCTTGCCAGCTGCGTTCATCTGACTCGTAAGCGGCGGGGTTGAGCCTATGGCTTGTTCTGTTGTTTCTGTTGCTGCTGTTGGTTGCTGAGTTGGGAAAAGCTCACCATCCTGGAATTCATCACCAGCACAGTTGTCGCGACCTTTGGCAAGAAGGCCCAGAATGGTATTGTGGAGACCATCACTGAGATTAATCTTTTCGGCTCTGGACAATACTGTGGCTGCAGGAGATTTGGCAATCCTTATCTTGTTTGTATTTGTAAGTTTCACAAATGCAGCCTCAATCCTCTTCATGCAGCTTCCACCACCCGTAAGGATATATCCTCCCATGAGTTTATGCTCATATTCCTGAGGAATCTGACTTTTCACGTTTTCGATGATTTCCTGCAATCGTGCTTCAATGATTTCGATGAACAGGCTGCTGTCCACGGTTCTTTCAGCATCGATAGGATATTTCAGGGTGAGGTCTATGTTTGAGTTTTCTGTGTAAGCCACGCCATATTTCAGTTTCATTGCCTCGGCCTGGCTTTCGTCCATCTGCAGAGATGTAAGGTCTTTGGTGATGTTATGGCTGCCTATTGGTATCACAACAAGATGGCGCAGGATGTTCTTATAATATACTGCCACCGTTGTTGTGTCGGCTCCGAGGTCAACGAGCACACAACCTGAACGACGTTCTGTTTCAGTGAGCACAACATCGGCAAGTGCCACTGGTGCTGGGATGATATCTTCAATCAGAACATCAGCAGCTGCGAAACAGTTGCTCAGACTGCGAAGCAACGACTGACGATATGTTATATTGAGATAACTGCCAACCAAACGCAGACATTCTATTCCTACAGGCTCTCGCTGATAAAGGTTGTCAACTTTATATTCCTGAACGGCAACCTCAAGAATCTCTCTCTCAGGATAATGAGTGGTGCGGTTGGCATCCATAAGATCGAAAAGCATGTTCTGGGTAACCTTTGTCTCTGTGCGGAAATCATGTATGAGAGTGTTGCCTATACCTCTGAGCGACTGTCCGCCAACACCAACATACACTTTCCTTATCTGTGCCTTAAGTTGATTGGACAGGCTGCTGACAACCGACGATATAGCCTGAGCAGTCTTATCGATGTTGTAAACATACCCTTTATTTATAAAGGAAGAAGAATCTTCCTGGGCCAATGCAAGAACATTGATGCTGCCATCTGCATTCTTTTTACCTGCTATGCCTGTGATCTTGGATGAACCAAGTTCAACAGCTACTACAAAATTTTTTGCCATAAACTTTTTAACCTTTTAACCATTTAACCTTTTAACCATTTAACCTTTTAACCTCTTAACCTCTTAGCCTTTTATCTTTTATTCTCTTAATCTGCATATAATCTGATTGCTGAACTCTACGTTGATATACGAGTATTTCCTCCACCCAATGGTGTTGAGACCATACTTATAGAATTTATACAGTCGGTCCATCTTCTCTTCCAAATCAACGGGCTGACCAATATAAACTATATGACTGCCAATGCGTGGTACAAGTTCTATGCTGCCATCATGAAGCACACAAACCTGCTCTATCTCGTCTTTCCAGAAAGTATCACTTACAATGAATGTTGCCACATTCTGAAGATATTTCCTTGCATAGGCTTTTGAGATATGCCCCGTTGCCACGACAAGGTCTGTTGGATACATGACACCCATCAGCACTTCGCCGTTGTTGTCAAGATAGTAGTCTTCGCCGTTCTCGCTCTTCACACGCATGACAGGTGTACGTTGACGAAGATTTATTACCACCCCACCATCACAGGTCTTATAGCACACCACATGCTCAATGAGCTGATTGCTGAGCAACAGCTCTTCAATCTGACGTGTGTTGACATGGCTGATACCTTTCTTCAGTGGGTACAACTTATTGCTGACAAGGATGTTTTTCACCTCTTTCGCAGTTAGGAAACCCTCTGTGATGCTCTCGTCGATATTTATCTCAACCCTTGAGCATAGAGCATTCTTATCAACAAGAGGCTTATTGAATGATGTCATTGCCAAAACAATATATGCCAACAATAATATATCGGCTGTTATGAATATTGCTTTACTCCAGAGTTGCTTCATATTGAATATTTTTTTAACTTCTTGAACTTCGGTTCCTGAGCATGACGAAGGATAAACTTCTTGAACCTTATTTCTGTTTAAGTATTTCTGTTATTTCAGGAACCATGTTGTCAAGGTCGCCAGCTCCGAGCACTACCAGAACATCAAAATCCCTGCTTCGCACAATATTTAGAACATCGTCTTTTTTACACATCTGCTTTTCTATGCCCTGTCGCAGGTTGTCGTATATCAGTTCTGACGTAACGCCTGGTATAGGCTCCTCACGTGCAGGATAGATATCGAGAAGTATCACCTCATCGAAGATGCTCAGACTATCGGCAAAGTCCTTGTAGAAATCACGTGTACGGGTGTATAGATGTGGTTGGAAGAGTGCCGTTACCTTCCTTCCTTTATATACCTCGCGCAGGCTCTTTGCACTCTGCAGTATCTCCTTAGGATGATGAGCATAGTCACTGAGGAAAACTCTCTTGTCGGTCTTTATCTTGAAATCAAACCTTCTATCCACACCCTGGAATGTTGCCATGCCTTCTCGCAATTCGTCGGCAGTGCATCCACACATCTGGCATATAGCCATTGAAGCCACGCCATTATCTATGTTGATAGGCACAGGCTGCCCCAGACGGATACCAGTGACATTGCCAAGAGGAGAGATGAAGTCGAAGGTTATCTCACCATTCTCACAGACTATGTTCTCAGCATGAAAATCGCCCTCGTCGCGACTGTAGGTGTATATCTTCACCCCAGGTGCAACATCAGGTTGAAGTTTCAAGCCAGTGTGCACCACCAGAGCGCCACCAGGTTGTATCAATGTGGTGTAATAACGGAAGCTCTCCAGATAGGCCTCCTCTGTGCCGTAGATATCCAGATGGTCGGCATCGGTGGATGTGATAACACTCATATAAGGGTGCAACCAATGGAAAGAACGGTCGAATTCATCGGCTTCAATCACCACATAGTCACTGTCGGAGAGTATATAGTTGGTGCCGTAGTTCTTCGTTATACCACCAAGGAAAGCATTACAGTCCAGGTGGCTCTGGTGCATCAGATGAGCAGCCATCGACGAAGTTGTGGTCTTGCCATGAGTGCCGGCAAAGCACAGCGCCTTATGGCTCTGTGTCAGTGTGCCGAGAACCTGAGCACGCTTCTGTATCTCAAACCCGTTCTCCCTGAAATATACCAATTCTTTATGAGTGGCAGGAATAGCTGGTGTGAAGATGACAAGGGTTGTGCCCTTATCCTTGCATGCTGAAGGTATCTTTTCAACATCCTCATCGTAGTGTATCATCATACCCTCTGACTCCAAAGTTCTGGTAAGTACTGACGGTGTCTTGTCGTATCCACCCACTGTCAACCCTTTCTTAAGGAAATAACGGGCTATGGCACTCATACCGATACCACCAGCACCTACGAAATATACGGCTTTTATATCTTCTATCTTCATAATCCTGAATCTTCTTTTCCACTTAGTTTTATCACTTCTTCGGCAATCAATCGGGCAGAGTCTGGCAATGCCATCTCGCGGATGTTCTGACTCAGAGTCTGCAACTTTGCCTCATCTCCTACGGTCTGTACTGCCAAAGGAAGCAGTTTATCTTTGGCCTCAACATCTTTCACATACAAGGCAGCATGCCTGTCGACCAATGCCATGGCATTCTTTGTCTGATGATCCTCAGCAACATTAGGTGAAGGTACAAGGATAACAGGCATTCCCAATAGGCAGAACTCTGATATGCTGCTTGCTCCAGCCCTTGAAACCACCATATCGGCAGCACGATAGGCTACACCCATATCCTTGATAAATGGAACAATATGCAATGCCTTATCCTTAACCTGACAACTGTTTTTCGCAGCCTCAACCATCTCTTTATGATAGTAGTTTCCTGTCTGCCAAACAACCTGCATCTCTGATGGATCGATAAGTTCCATGTGCGAGAGTATGCTCTCGTTGATGGTTCTTGCACCCAGACTGCCGCCTACAACAAGTATGACCTTCTTTTCCGGATCAAGCCCCATCTTCTCTTTTGCCTCCTTCTTGGTCAGCGAAACATCGAGCAGAGCCTGACGTACAGGGTTACCGGTGATGATGATCTTCTCAGATGGGAAGAAACGGTCCATACCATCGTAGGCCACACAAATCTTTGCAACCTTTTTGGCAAGAAGCTTGTTTGTAACACCAGCATACGAGTTCTGCTCCTGTATCAGGCATGGTACACCCATACTGGCAGCCTGATTGAGTGTAGGTCCGCTGGCATAGCCTCCAACACCAACAGCAACATCAGGACGAAAATCACGTATAATCTTTTTTGCCATGTATTGGCTTTTCAGTATTTTTATAAATACCGATATATTCTTCAGTGGATTCTTGCGGTTGAAACCACATATCGGCAATCCCTTGATTTCATATCCGGCATCAGGAACCCTCTGCATCTCCATCCTTCCCAAAGCACCGATGAAAAGAATTTCGCTATCGGGAGCAAGTGCACGTATGGCATTGGCTATCGATATGGCAGGAAAGATATGCCCACCAGTACCACCTCCACTTATGATGACTCTTAGTTTATCCATCTCTTAATTATTCATTATCAATTATTTCTGCATCTGAACGTTTCTTTGCCGAACGGCTCACACTGAGTATGACTCCTATATACGCACAGTTCACTAATATCGATGTTCCTCCCTTGCTGACAAGAGGTAACGGCTGTCCGGTGACAGGCGCTATACCTACCGCCACACACATATTGAATATAGCCTGAGTAGCAAGCATCAGGGCAAGACCGAGAATAAGGAAAGCAGGAAAATTGCGTTCACAGTTGTTGGCAATCCTCCCCACACGGAACAGCAAGACAATATACAGGAATATCACTGCAGCACCACCTATTATCCCCAACTCTTCAAGAATTATAGCATATATAAAGTCAGAGAATGCCTGCGGTAGCCAGTCACGCTCCACAGAATTGCCAGGCCCCTTGCCTATTATATTACTTGATGCTATAGCTATGTGAGCATGACCTTTCTGGCAATCACGGTCCCAATCGTATGTCTTAGGGTCCACTTCTTTCGTCTCAAAGAAACTCAAGATACGGTTTTTCCATGTACCAAATCGATGGAACACCTTGCTCACCGCACCTGGACTCTCGGATTTCGATGTTGATGCCTGAACCTCTGTCATAGCGTGAGTGTCATTATTCTGTGGGGCACTCTCCTTGCCAAGCATTATAATCAATCCCACCATCAGCAATATGAAGATCACCGTCACACCAATGAGCCGTCCTATAATATAGCCTGGTATCCTGCCTATTATCATCATGAAAAGCACAACTATAAGTAATAAGACAGCAGTGCTCAGGTTTTCTACCATGATGAGAGGCACCAATACAGCGCACACAATCAGTATATATTTGAACGCTCTCTTGTCAGCTCCCTTTTCTGTCTGCATGAAACTCAGAATCTGCGCCACAGCAAGGATTATTGTTCCCTTTGCTATTTCCGAAGGCTGAAACTGCATTCCGAAAAAGCTTACCCATCTCTGTGCGCCATTGGTGCTCTGTCCCATTGCCAGCACCCACAGAAGGGCAAAGAATGAGAATGGAATGAGGAGTGGGGTGAGAACCTTGAAAAATCTGCATGGAATATTAAGAGTTATTATGGTGATCACCGTTCCTACAAGTAATATACCACAATGTTTCAGCATCGGTCCGGCAAAACTTCCACTCTTGTATGTAAGCGTACTCGAGGCACTATATACCTCAACTATACTTATCATACAAAGAAGGAAGAACACCATCCAGATAACCTTATCTCCCTTGAATAGATTATAGAATTTGCTTAGCTGCATCTTTTAAACTCTTAAACTCCTTAAACTCTTGAACTCTTTAACTCTTTAAACTCTATCCTTACAACCCTCTTACCAATGCCTTGAACTGTTCGCCACGGTCTTCCATATTCTTGAACAGATCGAAACTTGCACAACAAGGACTTAGCAGCACAGTATCGCCACATTCAGCCTGGCCAACGCAAGCTTCCACACACTCCTTCATGCTATGAGTATCAATTTGCGGAATGTCTATCTCAGCAAAGAAATTCTTTAGTTTCGTATTATCTGCTCCCAGGAAGACAAGAGCCTTGCATTTTTCCCTCACAAGGTCTTTTATAGCATTGTAATCATTGCCCTTATCCTTACCACCAAGGATAAGGATAGTTGGTGTCTTCATGCTTTCCAGAGCATACCAGCAGGCATCAACATTTGTGGCTTTTGAATCGTTTATATAATGCACTCCTGCCACTGTGGCAACCTTCTCCAAACGGTGCTCTACACCCTGGAAAGTGCTGAGGCTCTTGCGGATAACCTCATTGTCGATACCAGCGGCAACAGCAGCCACACCAGCGGCCATAGAATTATACACATTATGGATGCCTGTCAGACTCAATGCCTCCTGCTCCATATTGAAAGCACGTGGTTTGTCAATATGATACTGACCTTCTTCAATATAGGCTATCACACCGTTTTTCTTAACTGCTGAGAACGGACACTGATAGGCTTTGATATCATACTTATCCAATTCGCGGCGTATCACTGGGTCGTCATACCAATAGATGAAGCAATCATCCTCAGTCTGATTCTGAATGATTCGCATCTTGGCATCCACATAGTTCTGCATCTTGTTGTCGTAACGGTCCAGATGGTCGGGAGTGATATTAAGCAACACGGCAATATCGGCCTTGAAGTCATACATATTGTCGAGCTGGAAGGAACTGAGCTCTATAACATAGTAGTCGTGCGGATCTTCAGCAACCTGCAGAGCCAGACTGTTTCCAATGTTGCCTGCCAATCCAACATCGTATCCGGCATTCTTGAAGATATAGTAGATGAGCGACGTTGTTGTTGTCTTGCCATTACTGCCAGTGATGCATATCATCTTTGATGATGTGTATCGAGCAGAAAACTCTATCTCGCTCACCACATGGATGCCAGCACCTATAATCTTCTGCATAATAGGAGCAGAGTCAGGAATACCCGGACTTTTTATCACCTCACTGGCATTGAGAATCTTTTCTTCTGTATGTATGCACTCTTCCCATTCTATGCCGTGGTTTGTGAGCATATCCTTATACTTATCTTTTATTGCCGACGAATCCGACACAAAGACATCAAAACCCTTTGCCTTTGCCAGCACGGCAGCCCCGGCACCACTCTCACCAGCACCTAATACAACTATTCTTTTCATCTTATCTTCAATGTTATTATTGTCAATGCCGCCAATATTATGGTGACAATCCAGAACCTTATCGTTATCTTCGACTCATGAAAAACCTTTCCGCTACCCCTGAACAGATATTTGCACTCTGGATCCAACTGCGAATCCTCTGTGCGGTAACTGTCGTGTATAGGAGTACGACGGAACACACGCTGTTTCACTCCTCTCTTCTTGCCTAACTTGAAATACCATACTTGCATAATCACGCTCAGACTCTCCATAAAGAACACCCCGCACAATATAGGCAACAACAGTTCCTTATGGATAATTATTGCTGCAACGGCAATTATACCACCAATGGTGAGCGAACCTGTATCACCCATGAATATCTGGGCCGGATAAGCATTGTACCACAGAAATCCTATCAGTGCACCTATGAATGCACAGATAAACACCACAAGTTCTTGACTTCCTGGTATATACATAATATTTAGGTATGATGCATACTCTATATTACTCGACACATAGGCCAATATTCCCAATGCCACACCTATGATGGCCGAATTACCCGCACACATACCATCCATACCATCGTTGAGGTTTGCACCATTACTCACAGCAGTCACCACCACTATAGTCAGGATAATAATGAATATCCATCCGGCAACGTCCTTACCTTCACCAAGGAATGAAAACAGGTCGGTATAATCCAGATTGTGATTCTTAACAAAAGGTATCGTTGTCTTCGTTGATTTGGACTCATGTTTTTCGTGCTGCACCTGCGTATTGCTCACTATCTCCGTCTTATGCTTGGATGCAAGCTCTACGTTCTCTCTTACCACAGCATCAGGACTTAGGAAAAGGGTAAGTCCCACAATAAGCCCAAGCCCCACCTGACCAACAATCTTGAATTTTCCCTGCAATCCTTCCTTATCTTTCTTGAAAATCTTGATATAGTCGTCGGCAAAGCCTAAAAATCCAAGCCAGATAGTTGTGATAATCATAAGTATCATATAGATGTTTCTCAGTCGTCCCAAAAGGAGAGCAGGAACAAGAATAGACAATATGATAATTACCCCTCCCATTGACGGCACACCTATCTTCTGCACACCAAACGGGTCTATCTTGGCATCACGCTGAGTTTCACTGATTTGTTTGCGATGCAGCAGCTTGATGAAATATTCACCAAACCATGCCGAGATTATCAGCGACAGTATCAAGGCTACAATAGCTCTGAACGATATATACCCCCAGAGGTGTGAACCAGGAATACCAAACTGGTCTAAGAATCTGAAAAAATAGTATAACATAAAATGTCTAAATGTTCTGAATATTTATATGTTCAGGAGTTCTGATGTTCATATCATAATCCCATAATCTCGCACACCACTTCCTTATCATCGAAATGGTGCTTCACTCCGTTTATCTCCTGATAGTTCTCGTGACCTTTTCCGGCAACAAGAATCACATCGTCGTTCTGTGCCATCATGCAGGCAGTGCGTATTGCCTCTTTCCTGTCGATAATGGTTATAACCTTTTTCTTATCCTTGTCATCCAGTCCTGCCAACATATCGTTTATGATGTCCTGAGGATTCTCTGAACGTGGATTGTCGCTTGTGAGTATCACCTTGTCACTCTGGCGCACAGCCTCCTGAGTCATCAGTGGTCGCTTCCCCTTATCACGGTCGCCACCAGCACCACAGACTGTTATCACCTGACCCTTTGTTCCCTTGACCTCCTGAATAGCCTTCAACACATTTTTCAGAGCATCAGGGGTATGGGCATAGTCTATGATGGCAGTGTAGCCTTCCTTACTGTGGATACCCTGAAGTCTGCCACTGACACTCTTCAGACCACTCATCGCCACAAGGATATCATCCCTCTGCTGACCGAGCATCATCGCAGCACCATACACAGCAAGAAGGTTGCTGGCATTGAACTTGCCAATAAACTGCACATTGACTTCCCTCTTGTCTATATCAAGAAGCATACCATCGAAATGACACTCAAGAATCTTTGCTCTATAGTCGGCCATAGAACCTACTGAGTAGGTCTTCACCTTTGCCTTACAATTCTGCACCATATACATGCCGTTCTTGTCGTCGGCATTGGTTATGGCAAAGGCACTCTTATCCAAGTTGTCGAAGAAGAGTTTCTTGGCATCACGATAGTTCTCAATGGTTTTGTGATAGTCCAGATGGTCGCGGGTGAGATTGGTGAAGATACCACCTGCAAATTTCAGTCCGCCTATGCGACTCTGAGCAATGGCGTGACTGCTACATTCCATAAAGACATATTCACACCCCATCTCAACCATGCTGCTCAGCAGGCGGTTGAGCTCTATCGGGTCAGGAGTGGTATGGTCGGCAGGTATAGGAACATCTTCTATGTAGTTGCATACCGTTGACATCAGTCCGCATTTATAGCCAAACCTGCGGAACATATTATATAATAAGGTGGCAATGGTAGTCTTACCGTTTGTTCCCGTTACGCCAACGAGCTTCACCTTCTTTGATGGCTCACCATAGAAGACGGTGGCAACCTTTCCGGCATCCTTTTCTGTTGACTCCACCTGTATATATGTCACTCCTGATGCCTGCTCTTCCGGCAAATCTTCACACAGAATGGCACCGGCACCTGAGTCGATGGCTTTGCTTATGAACCTGTGACCATCAACCTGCGTACCTTTTATGGCTATGAACAGATGACCTTCAGCAACACGACGTGAATCTATATCCACTCCCGTGATGTCAATATCCTCGTTGCCAATGATGGTTACAGGACTTATATTTTTAAGTAATACTTTCAGTTCCATATCTTTCTTTTCTTTCCTTAACGTCAATCAAGTATCAGCTTGCATGCCATACCTCGTCTTACCTGGCTTCCTGCTGAAGGTGTCTGTGCCTTCACACTGCCTCTTCCTGTTATGCTCACACGCAGCCCACGCTTTTCCAGCATGTAAAGGGCATCTCTGGCACCCATACCGGTAACATCGGGCATCGTGCTGTCGCTATAATGTTCTGCCTTATTCAGCGACAGGCTGTTGCCTGTTACCTTGGCAGTGCCCCACACTGGCTGTTTCAAATCGGTATCGGCCGACCAGTTGACATTGCTCTTTATACCAAGATACGACAGAGAGCCTTCACTCTCCAGCATGTTGCCCTTCTTAACATCAGGAAGATGAACACCTGATGTATCTTTTGCAAGAGCGATATCTCTCATCAGTTTCTTGGCCATCACACCCTCTGCTATACGCTTGAATACCGGTCCGGCCATTCCGCCACCTGAAACCGGCAAACCGGTCTTCTGGATACATACTATACAGGTGTACATAGGATCGTCAGAAGGGAAGTAGCCCACGAAGCTCAGCAGATAGCGTGTTGCTCCGCTTCCGGTGTAGCCTGCCTTTCCTTTTGATATCTGGGCAGTACCGGTCTTTCCGGAAATAGCAAACAGCTTGCTCTCCACCGGTTTCTTTGCCAATCCCTGCTTCACCACGTTTCTCAGCATTGCCTGTATCTTGTCGAGTGTCTTCTGCTTGCAGATATGCTCTTTCATCACCTCTGGCGGGAACTCCTTTATTGTCTCACCATCTTTCACTATCTTTGTAACGAAACGCGGACGCATCATCACTCCTCCATTGGCAATGGCGTTGTAGAAGGTGACAGTTGAGATAGGAGGTATCTGTGTGCCGTAGCCAATGCTCATCCATGCCAGGTCGGAAGGCGCCCAGTATCCGCCAGCTGCTGCCTTCTCCTTCGGACCCCATATCACCGGGGCTGTGCTGCCATAGAAAGGCAGATGAAGGTCCTCGGCTATTCCTATCCTGTGCAGACCATCAACAAAGGCTTGCGGATCCTTATGGTAGTATTCGTCGATAACCTTGCTGACACCAATGTTTGAGCTTACCTCCAACGCTTTTGGTATCGTTATTGTTCCGTAGCCGCCACGGTGCCAGTTATGGTCTTTCATCTTAGCACCGTGCATATCCACGATTCCGCAACCCGTGGCTATGGTCTTGTTAGTGTCGCATTTTCCATCGTCGAGGGCTATCATAAACGAGGCTGTCTTGAACACAGACCCTGGTTCCAGACGGTCGCTGACAGCACAGTTCTTTGTTTCATGATAGGAACCGTCTTCGCATCGCGAGAGGTTTACAATAGCCTTGACATCACCAGTCTTACACTCCATAAGAACGGATACACCGACATCGGCTCCAAGCTCCTGCAGCTTGTCCAGGACAGCCTTCTCAGCCAGATCCTGAAAGTTGACGTCTATTGTTGAGTACACATCGCAACCGTCGATGGCTGGCTGGTCAACGATGTCCATGTATTTGTTCATTATCTTTCTGCGCTTCACCAATCCGGTCTCACCACGGAGTATGCTGTCGTAGGATAGTTCCAGACCACAGCGTGCACTGTCTTTTCCGGCAAACATATCGCCGATTGTTCTGCCGGCAAGTTCCTGGAAAGGATGACTGCGCGAGTTGAATTCTTCGTAGTGGAAACCGCCTTTCACTGACGGCAATCTGAAGATAGGCAGACCTTTTACCTCCATAAAAGTGTTGTAGTCTATACGCTTAGGCCATACAGCCCAGTGACGGCTGTTCTTCTCCTTGCCTTTGTTCAGTTCTGCCTTGAACTCTGCAGCACTTCTCTCAGGGAATATCTCATGAAGACCTTCGCAGATAGAGTCGAGGTTTGCCAGCCATACCGAGTCCTTGGTGTCAGGGTTGCCGGCCTCAAAGTCCATGTATATCTTGTATTTCGGCAGAGAGCTGGCCAGCACATCACCATCGCAGCTCAGTATCTTTCCGCGTGTAGGCAGAGAGATCACACTGTCTTTCTTCAAGGATGCACTCAGACGGTCCCACTGGTCTCTTTCCACCGTCATGATGCGGAAGGCTGAAAAGAGTATCAGTATGCCTATCAGCACAAAACCGAAAGCAATCAGTTTGTAGCGTTTTATTATTTTCTTATTGTCGAATATCTTCATTGTAGCGGCTGTGTATCAATATGTCAGTTAGAAGAACATTTCTTTTATCTAATCCTCGTGTGTCTTGATGATGAATGGTGGATGGTCAGGGATTTTGAGCACACTGTCGTTGTTTTCTTTCAGTATCTCGAGAATCTTGCTCTGACGGCATTTCTCCGTAAGCTGACTGGCCACTGAGAGCGACTTGTATCTGGCGTTGACAAGCTCCTTCTGAAGGTCGTCAATCTGCTGTATCTCCTGTTCGCTGCAATATCTGTTTGATATGTATATGACGAGGAAGACTACCACGATGATGATGAGCCATATCTGACTTTTTATCATTCTTCCGGTCAGGATATCGCCACCAAGAATCCTTGTCAGCGTCAGACTGCCTTTCATGGAGTCTTCGTCGCTGCCCAGATTCTTGATTTTCCTCAGAGCACGCTCACGGTCTTTCTCTAATTCATAATCTTTCTGCGCCTTTATCTTATCGTCGGCCATATTCATCTGCGTTTCTTTTTTTTTACTCATTATCGTCGTTCAATGCTCATCTCGTCACTTCTGCGCAATCTTTTCTGCAATTCGCAACTTTGCACTCCTGCTTCGTGGATTCCTTTCAATCTCCTCGTTGCTCGGTGTAATCATCTTGCAAACCTCCTTCAGCACTTGCTGCCTCCTGCCAAAGAAGTCTTGTTCTATCCTGCCCTCAATATTGCCTGCCTTCATGATGTTCTTCACCATACGGTCTTCCAGACTGTGATAGGTTATCACCACCAGCCGTCCTCCTGGTTTCAGCACCTCTACGGCAGCGGTAAGCATCTGGCTCAGCGCATCCATCTCGTGGTTCACCTCTATTCTCAGTGCCTGAAACAGGCGGGCTGCGTCTTTCTTCTGGTTTGGCGACAGCTCTTCTGCTCCCAGGGCTTCCTTGACGAGTCGGCCTGTTGTCCAGTCTCCGCAGGCAGCCTGCTTTATGCGTCGGGCTATGCGACGGGCATCTTTCAGCTCACCATAGAGCGAGAATATCTTCCAGAGACTCTCCTCGTCGTAGTCGTTGAGTATGTCGGAAGCCGTCTTGCCCGAACGGCGGTTCATCCTCATGTCGAGAGGAGTGTCGAAACGAAACGAGAACCCACGCTCCGGAGTCTCGAAATGATGACTCGATACGCCTAAGTCGGCCAATATGGCATCCACACCATCTTCACCGTAATATCGCATCCAGTTTTTCAGATATCTGAAATTGCTTCTGACAAAGGTGAAACGATCATCGGCGATGATGTTGCCTTCAGCATCAGCGTCCTGGTCAAAACTATATAATCTGGATTTTGCCGACATACGGCCGAGAATCTCCCGACTGTGTCCTCCTCCCCCGAAAGTCAGATCAACGTATGCACCATCGCTGATCCTCATCCCGTCAACACTCTCTTCCAGCAGGACAGGAATGTGATATGATTCTGCTTGTATAGTCATTAAATTTCCTCACTTCCTTCGTTTGACTCGTCTGACATCAAAGCTTCAAGCTCACTGCTGAAATCACCCTGGTTCATCATCGTCTTGTCAAGTTCTTCCGAACTCCATATCTCGATGACGTCGCCCATACCTATGAAACGTATGTTCTGCCCTATGTTTGCCATCTTGCGATAACGGCCTGGTATCAGAAAACGACCGTTTCCGTCGAGACTCAGCAACTCCACATCGCTGACGAACTGACGGAACAGCATCTGCTGACGACCGTTCCAGCGGTTCAACCGACTGCGCAGCAAGTCCATCTGGGCATTCCATACTGATTCCGGATAAAGAACAAGACATGCCTGGAAAACATCGCGACGCATAACGATACGCTCGTCACCGCCCGTCTGCAACACCTTACGGAATACCGACGGCAGAAACGCTCTTCCCTTTGCGTCTGTCTTTGCTTCTAAGTTTCCTAAAAATCTCATTCAGGCACTCTTATCTTTTTCTTGTGTGCAAAGGTAAGAAAGTTTTTTGAAAAATCCCCCACTTTTCCCCACTTTTTTTATTTTTTTAATACTAAAAATTTAATCAAAATCGACAACGATTTGATAATCAAGCAGTTAATAGTTTGAGAAATTTACCTAAAAAAGTGGGGAGAAATGTTTTTTAACACTATTCCCGTCCTTTTTCTTTCCCTCAGGGCAAAAGTAGAGCAAAATTCTGTTACCCGTCACAAAAACGCAAGCTCATATCTAAAAAAACGTTGGTTGAATTAAATATTAAGATTTTTATAAGTTTCGCAAGTTGATTTTTAGTTAGATTTTAAGTCAGATTTCGAGCGAATAAGAATTCAAAAAGACTGAGTAGTTACACCCCATTTTCTACCATTTTTTGGCAATTTAACATATTTTTAGTATATATATACACACTCCATACACACTATATACACACTATATACACACTGTTTTAGTGT
>R18__coassemble_2041_pt1 | contig 15232 bp, 16 predicted proteins | sample R18__metabat2_low_PE_027 | metagenome-assembled genome bin R18 | reverse complement strand
CTCTTATCTCTATGCTTGAGCAGAAGTTGGAAAAGAGCCGCTTCTCGAGAGTTGACGCCGACCTGCTCTCACGCCTGATAAACAAGGACAAGGACGAGCCTAAGACCGACGAGAAAGCCGACGAGAAGAAAGAAGACGAGCCGATAGTGAAAGCTTTCAGGGATGCTCTGCCAACACTGGAGAGTGTGAACTTCAACGTGGAGCTCCAGTCAATGGGTGAGAATGCTCAGCCTATCCTGATGACTCAGAGCGAGTATATGCGCAGAATGAAGGATATGAGCCGTTTCCAGAGCGGAATGGGCTTCTACGGTCAGATGCCGGATATGTACAACATTGTGCTCAACAGCGACAATGCCGTTATCAAGGAGCTCACTGCCGACCCATCTGCCGAGAAATCAGCACAGAGCATATCACAACTCATCGACCTGGCACTCCTGCAGAACGGTCTGCTGAAAGGTCAGGCACTCAACGAGTTCCTCAAGCGCTCATTTGAAATACTGAAGTAACGGTATCTTACTGAGCATTTCGTCGAGAGCTGCCGGGTGCATACTGAAGTAAAGCCACACAAGGGCTGCTGCCACTGCCAGAGTGAGCAGAATCTTCACCAAGCACCCGGCAACTTTGCGTATGTAATAGAGCGCAGCAAGGAAGATGATGATACTGATTATAACCTGACTGATATCCATGATTTTATTATTGTTTTATTAGTCCCATTAGTCCCATTAGCCCCATTAGCCCCATTAGCCTCATTAGTCCCATTAGCCCCATTAGTCCAATTAGCCCCATTTTCACTTGAACAGGCTGCGGAAGGCTGTTGGTATAGGAGTCTCAAACTCCATACGCTCGTTGGTGCAAGGGTGGAAGAAGCATAGCTTGAAAGCATGCAGACAGAGACGGTGCAGCGGGTCGTTGCCGTCGCCGTATTTCACATCGCCGCAGACAGGATGCCCCAAGTCCTGACAATGAACGCGGATCTGGTTCTTTCGTCCCGTTTCAAGCCGGAACTCCACCAGCGAGAAATCAACATCGCGGGCAAGGGTCTTATAATGGCTCACAGCATATTTGCCACCATTATCGGTAGGCGACGAGTAGGTGACGTAGGATTTATTATCCTTGAGCCAGTTTTCCACCGTGCCGAAATCATTCTCCATCTCGCCCGAAACAACAGCCACATAGCGACGGTCGTAAACCAGGTCGTGCCATTCGTGTTCCAGTATCTGCTCGGTCTCAATATCCTTGGCATAGATCATCAGTCCTGATGTGTCGCGGTCAAGGCGGTGAACAACATGAGCATGACAACTCTGACGAGTCTTCTTGAAATAATCGTCGAGCACCGACTTCACGTTAAGCGAGCTGTGACCGGCAGCCATTGAGAGTATTCCCGTAGCCTTCTCAAGCACCACGATATACTTATCCTCATACACCACCTTCACATAGCGGCTCTTGAAGGTATCGTTATGTTTGCTCTGCGACACACTGATCTTCATACCTGCCGTCAGAGGATAGTCGAACTGAGTAACTGTCTTGCCGTTTACCTTTATGCCGCGGTTTTTCAGCGTTGCCTTGATCTTGTTTCTCGTGCCTTTAATATTTGCCAGCAGATATTCCAGCAACGGAGCATCCGACTTGACAATATACACCTCGTCTGCCTTTCTGTTATACATAATACTTACGTTTTGGCTGCAAAGTTAGTGAATTTTAAATAAAAAAAGTTATTTTCAAAGAAAATACTTGAAAAAATTTGCTTAATCTGAAAAAACATCGTAACTTTGCACGTTGGAAAAATTATTGTATTAAAAATTCGGCTTAATGACCAGAAGTGCACCAAGAAGAAAATACAACGTGCCACTGCTTTCAGCAATGGCATTGGCGTTGGTGTGCCTATTGGTATTGGTTGGGTTGGCATTCTTCACAATAAACCATGTTGACAGTCATGCCGAGACAACCGCCCACGATATGCTCCGCACCAACTTTTCCAAGATGGAGGCCGAGTTCACGATTGCCCAAAGTGCAGCCCGCTCAGCAGCATGGTATGCCAGAAACATAGGGAGCAGCAGCAAAGAAAAGACCTACGAGATAGCCCACCAGCTGCTCAGGTCGGAAAAGCACATAGCCGGATGCGGAATAATGACAAAGCCGGAAAGAGGCGGCTATGTGTATTCCTACAGAGACACCATCAACAACAATGTGTTCCACGACACAGAGGCGGCAGCGATAAAGAATCTGGACTACACCGCCCGCGAATACTACAGGATGATGACGGAAGGGAAAGAAGGGTGGACACAACCTTACGAGACTGACGCCATTGATCAGTATCAGTGCACAATGGCTTCATATATCGTTCCTCTGTCTGACGATACCGCCTATGCTGAAGCTCTCTGCGTGGATGTTGCCCTCGACTGGATTCAGGAATACGTTACCAAAGCCCTGCCTTACGAAGGAGCCATCTCGGCACTGTACGACCAGGAAGGCAACGTGATACTCCAATCTGTCAGAGACGAGGCCGACGACGACACAAACATGATGGCGTACGAAGTGGATACCAGCAAGCCAGGCACTTACGAGATAGGTTCAAAAGGTAAATACATTGCCATTGTGGAGCATCTCTCAAACGGCTGGCACTCAGCCTTGCTGATACCGGCAACATCACTCTACAACTATCTCTTCAGAGTGCTGTGCGGAGTCTTCGTGCTGATGATAGCGGTGTTCCTGTTTCTCTTCTTCAGGATAATCTTCAAAGCCCGCAGGGGGCCGGCAAACATCACCGGTTTCATTGGCTTCTTTATTGTCAGCCTTGTCATTCTGTCGGTGGTTTCACTGTATTCCATCAAGACGATGAACAAGATGTCGGAAGACTTTGCCAGCCAGGTGATGAGCGGTTCACTCTCGCAGATCGACACTCAGACAAAGATGATTGAGGATATAGGGCATTCAACAGAATGGTATCTGAAATACATCATGAGCAACGACCAGCAGGTGTACAGCTGGGCACAGCAGATAATGTCGATAAACAACAACATTCTGATATGCGGCCTTGCCTACGCCTCTGATTACGGCAAGGGGGCGCATTTCCCTTGTGTGATAGACAACGGCGACGGCAAATTCAGAAAGGTAGATATTGCAGCTAACTCTGACTTCTACTTCAACCGGGAGTATTACAAGATAGCGAAAGCAGGCAAGTCGGGATGGACAAAACCGTACGAATCATATATCGGTTTAGGTTTCAAAGGATATATCATGACCTACGTCATCCCTATCATGACAGGCGGAAAGTTCTCTGCACTGCTCGACCTTGACATCAACCTTGCCGCCATCCACAACAAGGCAGCAAGCAAGATACCTTACGCCGACGCCATAACGGCAACCTTCGACGAGAACAACAACATCGTGTCGTCGTCGATGAGGGAGAAGGACGGCTCCGTAAGCAACGACATACAGAAGGAGCGCGACCTTATGGAGCAGACACTTCTTGACCAGCTGAGGAAGAAGATTGCCGACAAGACCACACTGCGTTACGGCTCGTCGAAATATCTGGCATTCACGGCAAAACTGCCAAATGGATGTACGGGAGCACTCATTGTGCCGCAAGATGCCGTTCACCACGAAGCTCACACCTATCTGGCTGCAGTGGGACTGTTCACACTTTTCTTCTTCTTCATAGTCTATCTGTATCTCCTGCCACGTATCAGACGACGTGAGGGACAGTGATCCTTCTGCAACAAGCAAAATAATAACCTATAAAACCAACTCCATCATGAATATCGAGTTCTCTACATACCTTATTCCGGCAGCAGTAGCCATCTACTGGGTGATGAAGATTTTTATAGCCAAGTCGCCGATATACACTGTGCATAAGCTTGGTGCCGCCTCACTGCTGACACTTGCAGGAGCACTTCTTACAGCAGCGGGACTGTACAGTTCCAACATCCCCGACGACTTCGCCATACTGGCACTGATGACGATACTCATATCACTGTTTTCTCCTTTTTATCATCTGTATATAAGAAAGAAAACCAACATATCAGGTATCAAACCTATTGACTACATCCTGTTCTTGCCTGCATTGTTCCTGCTCTTCGGACATATGTTTATCCTGATATCAATTCCGCCTGATTTCGAAGAGACAACACTGATTAGGGAAATCGTCAATTTAAAGACCGCTCATAATCATGTAGCTGTTTGCAAGATAGCTCATGTTGTATTCTTCGTGTATTACATTATCGTGCCTCTCATGCTTGTGGTTGACATATTCTGCACAATGATAAACGAAAGGAGATTTAACAAAATACTGCGGGAATGGAACCCGGCAGACACAGACACTCTGAAATCCAAACTGCATAAATCGCTCTTCCTCGATACTCTGACTGCTCTGCTGATCACGATATTTGTGCTTATGCCAATACTGCATCTTCAGCTCTGGGTAATCAATATGCTGTCGATTATCTTTGCCGGTTTGCTGTATTTCTGCGGCCACATATGCTTCAACACAAAATACTGTGCGAGCAAGATGTACGAAGATTTCTGTTCTCAGGAGTTGATAGAGAATCCTGAGTCGAGAACAAGAGTTGAGCCTGCAGTAAGCATCACGTCAGAAAATGTTTATGAAGACATACGTCAACAGTCAGAAGGAACAACGCCGATAATTCCACGCACAAATATCGACATAACCCTGGAAGAGGCATTCCCTGACAGGCAAGAGTTTGAATCACCAATGGCAGAAACCATCAAGAAAGATAGGGAAGAGATGCTGAAGAGCTCTGAAGTGGAAGGATTTGAAGATGAGATAAGCGACAACTATATCCACGACCTGAAACATCCTGATCAAAGGCTTAACGAGAAACAGATGATTGCTAAAGAAGACCTTAAGCGGATTGAGACCGAGCATCTTTTCCTTGATTCCAACCTCACGCTGAATAAGCTTGCCGACACGCTGGGCACAAACCGTACTTATCTCACCAATGCAATCAGGTATTATCACCATACCAACCTTGCCGGATACATCAAGGATCTGCGAATAGAATATGCCATGATGCTTATCGATACCAGACCGATAACGAAAGTGAATCTGTCAGAGATTTCAATGGATTGCGGATACAACAACATCGCAACTTTCTATCGCGACTTTGCATCTGTGGTGGGAATAGCTCCAAAACAGTATTTCATATTCAGAAGAGGCTGATATTGCTGAAAGCCCTAACTTATTAACCCTATTACGATGACTGATCCAACGCAAAAACATTGGTATATAGCCTACACCCGCTCATGTCAGGAGAAAAAGCTTGTTGACCGACTGGCAGCAATAGGTGTGGAATCCTTTATAGCCACCCAGAAAGAGCGACGCCAATGGAGCGACAGAATAAAGATTGTAGATAAGATTATTCTGCAGCGGCATATTTTTATACATACCGACGAACTGCGACGCACGAAACTCTTCAACGAGGTCTTTGGTCTGGTTAGTTTCATGAGCGAAGGAGGACCGTTCAATCCCGTCATTGTGCCTGATAAGCAGATAAACAGTTTCCGTGCTATGTTGGCACAGAACGATACTAAAGTGGATTTCCATGTTGGGCATATTGCTCCTGGCGACAAGGTGACGATTACACGCGGACCATTCTCCGGAATAGAGGGCGAGATAGTGAAGGTTGCCGAGAAGAAAAAGTTTATCGTCAGACTGGAGGGCTTAGGTGCAGCAATAATCAGCATTAAAGAGATTGAACTTGAGAAGAAAGAGGAGAAATCATGATAAGATACTTGCTGACAACGATATCCATTCTGCTGCTGTGTGCTTCATGCGAAAAGCTTGAAGAATATAAGGCTGCAGACGAGAATAACACCGACTCATCGTATGAAGATAATGGCGGTTCATCTTATGGCAACGACGACGATGATGAGGGCGTTATCGATATAGCATCAGTGAGAAGCGGACTACGCTGCGGAACGAAGGAATGCCCTTACCTTCCAAGCGACTTCTGCGAGGGTGGAGCATTTACCACTATCGACGAGGATGATCTTTCTGATGATATATGGGTGATAGGATATATTGTTGGCTATGTGAAAGGCACAACAATCTCGTCAACAGTTTTTGATGTTGGCGACAAGGAGACGAATATCGTGCTTGCCGACTCACGCGATGTTACCGACACCAAGATGCTGATACCTGTACAGCTCACCAAAAGCGCTGCTGACTATAAGGAAGTAAGAGAGATGCTCAACCTGGCATCAAATCCGGAGAATCTGGGTAAGGTGGTTGAGGTCAGAGGATATATAGACACCTATATGGGAGTGAACGGTCTGAAAGGTGCCAACAAGACCGTCTTTATCACAGAAAAGGATTAGCGTCAGGAAGCGAGAATGTGAGTTGCTGACGACTTACAGGATGCACGAAAGATACAGAATGAGCCTGCAGCGAGATGCTGCCATCAGGATTGGAACGACGGGCACCGTATTTCAGATCACCTTTAATTGGATGGCCGGCATTTGACAGCTGACAGCGTATCTGATGATGACGACCAGTGAGCAGTTCCACCTCGAGAAGAGAGTAATGGTCGTACTTCTCAATAACAGAATACCGAAGCACTGCCTCCTTTGCTCCCCTACCCGATTTCACAACATAACTCTTATTCTGCTGCTCGTTTTTAATAAGCATGTCGCGTAAGGTTGCCGTTTCTTTCTCAGGATGTCCCTGAACAAAGGCCCAATACACCTTATGAACTTCTCCTTTGCGAAACATCTCGTTGAGTCGCGACAAGGCCTTTGATGTGCGGGCAAAGACTACGAGGCCCGACACTGGCCTGTCTAAACGATGCACAACACCAAGGAAGACATTCCCCGGTTTGGCATATTTCTCTTTGATGTAGGCCTTAACAGTATCAGAAAGCGGAGTGTCGCCGGTTTTATCTCCCTGAACGATTTCTCCGCTTTCTTTTTCTACTACGATAATATGATTGTCCTCGTAAACAACCTTCATATCACGTTTCTTTACATATTCATGCCACCATCAACCTGGATAACCTGACCGGTAACGTAAGCACTGAGGTCAGAAGCCAGATAGAGTGCCGTGTTGGCAATATCCTCCACCTGTCCAGCTCTGCGAAGAGGAATCTTGCTCACCCACTCCTTCAGAGTCTCTTCAGGCAAAGCAGCCGTCATTGCAGTCTGGATAAATCCAGGAGCAATAGCATTAGCACGTATGCCACGACTGCCAATCTCCTGACCTATGCTCTTTGCCAAAGCAATAAGTCCGGCTTTAGAGGCTGCATAGTTGCACTGACCGGCATTACCATGAACACCAACAACCGACGACATATTGATGATGCTTCCCGAACGCTGACGCATCATGATAGGTGTGCAGGCGTGGATGAAGTTGAATGCCGATTTGAGGTTCACCGTTATCACGGCATCCCACTGCTGCTCGGTCATTCGCATCATCAGTCCGTCCTTGGTTATACCAGCGTTGTTCACCAGGATATCTATTGAGCCAAACTCTTCATGAATGTTTTTTACAACCTCTTCAGTCTGAGCAAAATCGGCAGCATTGCTGGCGTAGCCCTTAACCTTTACACCCAGGGCAGATATCTCTGCTTCGGTTTCTCTGACAGCATCGTTAATCTCCAGATCGGTGAATGCAATATCAGCACCCTCTGATGCAAATTTCAGAGCTATAGCCTTACCTATGCCACGAGCTGCACCTGTTATCAGGGCAGTCTTGCCTTTCAGCATCTTCTCCATAATCAGAACTATTTTTTCTTCATATTTTTACCCAGAGCACCATATACCACCTTAGCAACAAGAGGTCTGGTGTCAGAGACTGACAGACCACGAGCCAGACGACCATATATATACGGTACTTCCAGACCCTTGATGCAATAGTGTGTTATCTGAGCAAAAAGTTCTACATTCTCTATGTCGAACTCACCCAGTTTCTTGCCTTCGATGAAGACCTTTGTGAAGAGTTCCACTTCGTCAGCATCGAAATTCTTTCTTACCTGTTCAACACGCCAGATATTACGGAAGAACTCAGCCCTGAGATTACCGTTTCTCAGCACAGTTTCCTTTATCATGCTGAGATGGGTATAAATCAGTTCGATGATCTTATCCTGCGGTTTCATGTGTTTGTTGGATACAGCTTCCAGGGTATCTGAAAGCCTCTCCAGCTCACCTTCGATAACAGCGTTGTAAATCTCTTCCTTATTCTTAAAATAGGTGTAGAGAGTACGACGACCTTTGCCTGAGTGTACGGCAATATCGTTCATGGTGGTCTCATCAAAGCCTTTCTGTCCGAAGAGACCTCTGGCGACATCTACAAGAGTCTGTCTGGTTTTAGCAACTGACATAGAGAATATGTGTTTATGTTTTAATCTATTTCAATCCAACGAACATAGCAGAAGTCCATTCTGTGAGGCAGATTGGCATTCTTTGGATACATACGGACAGCCATCTTGAATGTTCCGGCATGCATTGGTTCGTTAGTACCCTCGAAAGTAAACAGGTTACCTTCCTGCTTTGTCTTCTTCAGAGGAACAACTCTACGAACAGTCTTACCCTGCTCGTCAGGAGTAGTATTGAGTATCACAACTTCCAGTCCTACAGCATCATCGAGTCCCTGCTCATCAATAACAATCTTGAACTTCTGAGCCTTACCGGTCATAACAACATTGTTAGGAGTGCTGTTCTCAACTGAGACAACATTGATAGCGTCCCAGCGTTCTGCCACTGTCTCTTTCCACTGAGCAATCTCCTTTGCAAGGGCATTGTCCTTAGCAGAGAGCTGAGCAAAACGGGCAGCCTGACGGTTATAGAACTTGTCGTAATAGTCGTCCAGCTGACGCTTCATCGTATAGTGAGGAGCAATCTGAGCAATTGAGTTCTTTATCACCTTAATCCATTTCGGACTGATACCCTTCTTGTTAGTATCATAATAAAGAGGTATGATCTCGTTTTCGAGCAGACCATATATTGTAGCTGCATCGAGCTGATCCTGATAGCCCTGGTTCTGGTAGGTACGCTTTTCAGTGAGCGCCCATCCAGCACCTTCACGATAACCTTCCAGCCACCATCCGTCAAGGACAGAGAGGTTGACAACACCGTTCATCTCGGCCTTCTCGCCTGATGTTCCGGAAGCTTCGAGAGGACGTGTAGGGGTGTTCATCCAAATATCAACACCAGATACCAGACGACGAGCAAGCAGCATGTCGTAATCCTCAAGGAAGATAATCTTGCCCAGGAATTCCGGACGCTGTGATATCTCGTAGATCCTCTTTATCAGTCCCTGACCAGCACCGTCAGCAGGGTGTGCCTTACCTGAGAACAGGAACTTAACCGGACGTTCCGGATTGTTCACGATGCGGTTCAGACGGTCAAGGTCAGTGAACAGCAGATGAGCACGCTTATATGTTGCGAAACGACGGCAAAAACCGATATAGAGAGCATCTGGAGTGATGCTGTTGAGCAGAGAGACAACACGTGAAGGGTCGCCCTGATTCTGCAGCCAACGCTCACGGAACTTCTCCTTGATGAAGTTAACCAGCTTGGTCTTCAGTGCCATACGGTTGTTCCATATCTCCTCGTCGGAAACATTATATATAGCCTCCCAGATAGATTCATTGCTCTGGTCGTGCATCCACGCTGTATCAAACTCACGCTCGTACATACGCATCCATTCTGATGCTGTCCAAGTAGGCATATGGACACCATTGGTGACGTAGCCAACGTGGTTCTCTTCTGGGAAGTAGCCCTTCCAGATATTTGCGAACATCTTCTGTGATACCCATCCGTGCAACCAGCTCACACCGTTCACTTCCTGACAGGTGTTGCAGGCAAAGGTACTCATACAGAACTTCTCACCGTGATCGTCAGGGTTTGTTCTACCCATACCGATAAACTCATCCCAAGAGATACCCAGTCTGTCAGCATAGCCTCTCATATACTTTGCGAAGAGACCTTCTTCGAAATAGTCGTGACCGGCAGGGACTGGAGTGTGAACAGTATAGAGCGAAGATGCCCTTACAAGTTCCAGAGCCTGATTGAAGTTCAGACCTTCATCAATATATTCGCACAGGCGCTGCAGGTTGCAGAGAGCAGCATGACCTTCGTTGCAGTGATAGATATTCTTCTTTATACCCATCTTCTTCAGAGCCAGCATACCACCGATACCAAGCAGAATCTCCTGCTTCAGACGGTTTTCCCAGTCACCACCATAGAGGGAGTGAGTGATTGGCTTATCAAATTCTGAGTTCATATCATTATCAGTATCAAGCAGATACAATGATATTCTACCCACATTAGCCTTCCATATACTTGCGTGAACCATATAGTTCATGTATGGCACATCGACAATCATCTGCTTACCATCAGCGTCCAAAACAGGTTCTATTGGCAGAGAGTTGAAGTTCTGTGCTTCGTAGTTGGCAATCTGCTGACCGTCCATGCTCAGTGACTGTGTGAAATAGCCAAAACGATAGAGGAAGCCAACACCACACATATCGACATTAGAGTCAGAAGCCTCCTTGAGGTAGTCACCGGCAAGCATACCCAGACCGCCAGAGTATATCTTCAGAGTCTGATTAAGACCGAACTCCATGCAGAAGTATGCTACAGATGGACGAGTCTTATCAGGCTTCACGTTCATATAACTCTTGAACTTCTTGTACACTGCGTTCATTGATGAGAGGAACTTCTTGTCCTTCGACAGTTCTTCTATCTTCTTGTAGTCTAATTGCTCAAGAAGGAGGATAGGACTGTGATTCACTTTTTCGTAAATCTTCTCGTCGATGCTTCTCCACAGTTCGCGAGCTTCATAATTCCATGCCCACCAAAGGTTGTGAGCCATCTCATCAAGGCATTTCAGATTCTCAGGAAGTGATGACTTTACTGATACATCACGAAATGCAGCGTCATTTACATAACTTGTTTTAATCTTCATAACTTATATTTATAATACCTAAAAAAACTTTCTTTATTTTCTGTTTTGCAACCACTGCTGGAAGAGGAAATCCAGAACCACCAGTATCACCAGTATTCCCAGGGCAGCCCAGAAAGGCACACCAACGAGCAGCAGCATCACCGACACCGCAAACACCAGCAGGATATGGCTCTTAGTGAGTTTCTTCGGTTCTTCCATCAGCGGTTGTTATCTTTTTAATTTGTGGTATATCTTGACTACTTTGTGTTATTTTGCAAAAGCCACACTTCTTATCTCACGGATAACGGTGATCTTCACCTGTCCAGGATAGGTCATGTCGGTCTGAATCTTGTTTGCAATCTCTCCGCTGAGTGCTTCTGCCTCGGCATCTGTCACCTTGTCGGCACCAACGATAACTCTCAGTTCCCTACCAGCCTGTATAGCGTAAGTCTTAGTAACACCAGGATAGCTCATAGCTATTGCTTCAAGGTCGTTCAGACGCTTGATGTAAGCTTCCACGATCTCTCTTCGAGCACCCGGACGGGCACCTGATATAGCGTCGCAAACCTGCACGATAGGGGCTATCAGACTTTCCATCTCCATCTCGTCGTGGTGGGCACCGATAGCGTTGCAGATATCTGGTTTCTCCTTGTATTGTTCTGCTATCTTGGCACCATAGAGAGCATGTGGCATCTCCTGTTCCTCATCAGGCACCTTACCAATATCGTGGAGCAATCCGGCACGTTTTGCCTTCTTGGCGTTCAGTCCCAGTTCGCTTGCCATCACAGCACAGAGGTTGGCTGTTTCACGGGCGTGCTGAAGCAGGTTCTGACCGTAAGAAGAACGATATTTCATCTTACCGATGATCCTTATCAGTTCTGGGTGCAGACCATGAATACCGAGGTCGATAGCAGTGCGCTTACCGGTTTCCACAATCTCCTCGTCGAGCTGTTTCTTTACCTTTGCAACAACTTCCTCTATTCTTGCTGGGTGGATACGACCATCAGCAACCAGCTGATGCAGAGCCAGACGACAGGTCTCTCTGCGGATAGGATCGAAAGCGCTGATGACGATAGCCTCAGGGGTATCATCGACAACTATTTCCACACCTGCTGCTGACTCCAGGGCACGGATATTACGACCTTCACGACCGATGATGCGGCCCTTCACCTCGTCGTTGTCGATATGGAACACGCTCACCGAGTTCTCCACAGCAGCCTCTGTTGCCACTCTCTGGATGCTCTGCACAACGATTTTCTTTGCCTGCTGACTGGCGTTGAGCTTAGCCTCTTCAACAATCTCGTTGATGTAAGCCTGGGCATTTGTCTTAGCTTCGTCTTTCAGACTCTCCACCAGACGGGCCTTAGCCTCTTCCGAACTCAAACCGCTTATCTTCTCCAGTTTCTCACGTTCCTGAAGTTCCATCTTCTTCAGGTCCTCTTCCTTCAGGGCAAGGAGTTTCTTCTGGTTGTCTATATTAGTCACCAGAGTATCCATCTCCTGCTTGCGGCGGTTCAGTTCCTCATTGCGCTGGTTAAGGCTGGCTTCGCGCTGCTTCAGTCGGTTCTCGCTCTGCTGAACGTGCTGGTTGTGCTCGTTTTTCTGTTTCTCAAACTCCGACTTCTTGTTCAGGAACTGCTCTTTCACCTCAAGCAGTTTCTTTTCCTTTATCACTTCAGCCTCTTGTTTGGCTGTTTCAAGAATATTGTTCTTTTTTCCCTTGATCACATACTGAAACAAGGCGAAACCGCAAGCGCCACCAATCAGGAGTGCTGCGATAATTAAACTTATTGATAATCCGATTGTCATTTTTTCAAAATATTTAAATATATGTATTGTTCTTATTGATTCACTTTCAGAATTTCTTCTATCTCGGAAGTGGCCTGACTCAGTGCCTCCACATACGGCTCAACATCATTCTTGTCTTCGTTCGTGATGCATGCCATAGCGATATCGAGCAGCGACATTGCCATCAACTGCTCCTGATCCTTCTGCGGATATGTTGCAGCATAGACATTCATTCGCTGGTTTATAAGCTTTCCGGCACGGCGGTAGGCCTCTTCCCTGTCGCGGGGTATGTTGACAGAGAGCTGCTGATTGCCTATTTCAAGCTTTATACCTAATTTGCCATTTGCTTCCATCCTGTCACTCCTTTATCAGTGAGATGCATTTATCAATATCTTTGATAAGCTTTGCCAGATGAGCCTTGGCGGCTTCCACATCTTCTGATCCCATCTCGAACATCTTTGCCACCTTCAGTGTCTTATACTCCTGTTGCGACTGCTGGAGCTGACTTTTCAATGCGCTTATCTCCTCATCCTTCGACTGCAAGGTCTGCTTCAGACGCTCATTATCGGCTTCTTTCTGTTCGTATGCAAGGATGAGCTGCCTGACACGTGTCTGGAATCTCTGTATGTTATGCTCCGCGGGTGTCATCTATAATATTCTGCTATTTTGCGTCAGCAGTCTGAGATGGTTTCTCCTTCTTTGCCAGCATCACCACACGATACACGAAATCCGTTGTCCACTTTTCTGAGAAAGCCAACTTCTTGTTCAGCTGTCGCAACGAGATGCAGGTCTTCATCACACCGGCATCCTTATAGTCCATCTTGTGGAAGATGTCGCCGATGGTCTTCTCCGTCATCTGATACATTGCTTTCTTGAAGAACGAAGGCATTCTCAGCTTGAACTTCATCAGATTACCCGTCAGCATCATCAGGTCCTGAGTGAAGGCCTGGAACTGATACATATAGGTCTGAACATCCTGAACCTTCTTGCAGTTCTTCTTTATCGAAGCGTCTAACTCTTTGCAGAAAGAATCGTCCATATCGTAGAGGTCTTTCAGCATCTTCTTGCAACGGCTCTTCTCGCCAACTCCCAACTTATTGTTTACCGTAGGCACATGGAGCGTTGTCTTGAACACTCTAAGGTCTGGCAGCGCAGCCATGTTCGAGATACCAAGGTCTGCGGCCATCACCGACTGGAAATAGACTCTGATAAGAGTCATAAAGTCTTCCATTCCGCCTATCTTGATATTGTTCTCAGCACTTTTCCTGCCAAACAAATTCGAAAAAAAACTCATTTTTTGTAATTTCTTTAAAACAATAAAATTTTCCCTAATCACTACACGCCTTAAGCGCGCGCGTTTTTAAAACGCCGTGCAAAGGTAAGAAAAATTTTCACTCTGACAAAAAATTATTCCAAAAAATATGCTTTTAATAGATTTATATCATCTTCCGACACCATAATTGCGTCTGAAAGATACCCCTGCAACGACCCGTAATTCTGCACAATGGAGTTGAGTGTGCTGATATAATTTTTCTCACTCACACCCACAAAAGCTCTTACAGTATCAAAATCGTCTTCATTGCCACCTCGCGCCCTGATCCTCTCTATCAGCCGGTCAACATCTTCCTTATAGAACTGATTCGAGAGATTGAAGTCTTCGAGTATCAACTCTTCATCAGCTCCCAATGCAAGCAGAAGGAAGGTAGCGCCCAGCCCGGTACGGTCTTTTCCCTGAGAGCAATGCCAATAAACAGCCCTGTCGCTGACGCCGCTTTTTATCATCTTGACAATGGTCTGGATGAAGGCCGCATATTGCAACTGAGTATATTCATTATCCACGAGTGCCGGATATAGCTGACGGGCCACATTTTGCACGGTTTCATCGGAGGAATTCCGGAAAAGGAAGTTCTCCAGATCACGGTAGGCAGCAACGGGCAGATGCAGGTTGCTGAGCTGCTCGGTTTCGGGGTCAATGGTAGGCATCCACACATTCCTGGCACCCGGCACATTACGGTCGGGCAAGTGAATCACCTCACCCTCCGTACGGAAATCAAAGACGTAGGCCACCTTATACTCTTCGGAAAGTCTCCTCACGTCATTATCGCTGGCATGCCCCAGGTCGCCACCACGAAGCAGCAACCCTCGCCTTATCCTCCTACCATCAGGAAGCACATAGCCGCCCAACTCCCTGGCATTGACCACCCGCTCCATATTAAGCGTATGATTATCAAAGGAATATCTCATCTGTACAATTACAATTTGGCTACAAAGGTAACAAAAACATTTCTTACTTGCAAATAAATCCATCAAAATCGTGTTTTTATCATTTTTATCCCACATTTTCGCCACCCTCGCCTAACCTCCTACACGTCTCCAACCTGCCGGCAAATCGTGCTTTTTTACAGGAAAAACTGAACAATTTCATTCTCCGCCATCATCTTCGTTTCTTAAAATTAACTTTTCTTCACATTCTTCAAACCCCATTGTAGGCTATTTGTTCGCATCTTCTTCGCAATATACACACTATATACACACTACATACAC
>R18__coassemble_2009_pt1 | contig 15590 bp, 12 predicted proteins | sample R18__metabat2_low_PE_027 | metagenome-assembled genome bin R18 | reverse complement strand
GTAGAACTTGTCAACACTGCTCTTCACACTGCCATCTTCCTGCACACGGGCATATATCAACCCCTTGGCGCCTATCTGAGGACGTTTAACAAAGTCGGTCAACTGGTCAACTTGCTTTCTTGTGTAAGATGCACAGCCCTTGGCACAGATACCACCAATGTATTCAGCACTCTCGAATACGGCGAAGTCGCTCTTACCCTTGAACACATCCATCAGTTCTACAAACTCCATACCGAAGCGGAGGTCAGGTTTGTCGCTGCCATATTTCTCCATAGCCTCCTGCCATGGCATCTGACGGAGTTTTGCCGGCAGTTCCACACCGCGAACCTCCTTGAAGAGGTAGCGTGCCATGTTCTCGAACATGTTGATAACATCATCCTGACCAACGTAGCTCATCTCGCAGTCCACCTGTGTGAACTCCGGCTGACGGTCGGCGCGGAGGTCTTCGTCGCGGAAACATTTCACAATCTGGAAATACCTGTCGAAACCAGCCACCATGAGCAACTGCTTCAGTGTCTGAGGCGACTGTGGCAGAGCATAGAACTGTCCGGGGTTCATGCGTGAAGGCACAACGAAGTCGCGTGCACCTTCAGGTGTGGAACCGATAAGGCAAGGCGTTTCCACCTCGATAAATCCCTGATTGTCGAGGAAGTTGCGTATCAGTATGGTCATCTTATGGCGCAGTTCCAGATTCTTGCGTACGCAGGCACGTCGCAAATCCAGATAGCGGTATTTCATCCTCAGGTCGTCGCCACCATCGGTGTTCTCCTCAATGGTGAACGGTGGGGTGATACTCTCGTTGAGCACGTTGAGCTCCTCTACTATAATCTCAATATCACCGGTAGGGATATTGCTGTTCTTGGAAGAACGTTCGTTCACCTTACCTTTAGCCTGGATAACCCATTCGCGTCCAAGGTTGCTGGCTTTTTCAACCAATTCGCCTTCGAACACCAACTGTGTTATTCCGTAACGGTCGCGGAGGTCAACGAAGGTCATGCCTCCCATCTTGCGTGCACGCTGCACCCATCCTACCAGGGTGACGGCACTACCTGCATCCTTGAGTCGCAGCTCACCGCAGGTGTTTGTCCTGTAATAAGTATTAAACATATGCTGTTTGTGGTTTTGTTTTCAGTCTGCAAAGGTAACTAACTTCGAACTAATGACGAAGACGTAGAACGAAGAATGATGTTTTTTTTAAGTTTTTTTAATATAAGTATGCATTAGTTTTCGTTTTCGTATTTCTTTTTCTTGCAAAGTTTCTTACCTTTGTGGCATGAAAAAGGAAGATGATATCCGTCAGGCTGTCGAGGTGATGCGAAAAGGCGGTGTCATACTGTATCCTACAGATACGGTGTGGGGTATAGGTTGTGATGCCACTAATGCCGAGGCAGTGAAGAGAGTGTATGAGATAAAGCGCAGAGACGATTCCAAGGCTCTGATATGCCTCGTGGATAGTGATGTGCGTATGCAGCGCTATTTCCGTAATGTGCCTGAGGTGGCATGGGATCTGATAGAATTGGCAGAACGACCAACGACGGTTATTCTCGACAATGCCAATGGCTTTGCTGAGAACCTCATTGCCGAAGATGGGTCGGTGGCGATAAGGGTAACAAGGGAGGAATTCTCCAAGGAATTGTGCTATAGGTTTCAGAAACCTATAGTGTCCACAAGTGCCAATATCAGTGGCGAGCCTACTGCGCAGAACTATCGCGATATCTCTGAGGAGATACTCCAGGCTGTGGACTATGTGTGCTGGACACGTAGGCAGGAGCATAATCCCCACACTCCATCGAGCATAATAAAACTTTCGCCAAATGGTGAGGTGAAGATTATAAGGGAATAGGCAGATGAGTGGCATTAGGGATATGATGAAGAAGAGGCTCACAGAGCGGCAGTTGCTGCTGGTGCTTAGCTTCCTTATTGGTGTCTTTGCTGCCGTTGCCGCCCTTTTGCTCCATTTGCTGATACATCTTATCCAGAGGCTGATGACCTTTCTCACCGCCTCCGACGTCAGTCTGAAATACCTTGTCCTCCCTACTGTGGGTATCCTTATCACAGCCTTGATAGTGCGTTATCTGATAAAGGATAATATAGGCCATGGTATAACCCGTATCCTATATGCCATATCGAGGAAGGGTGGAAGGATAAAGAATCACAACACGTGGAGCAGTCTTATCACGAGTGCCATAACGATAGGTTTCGGTGGTTCGGTAGGAGCCGAGGCTCCTATTGTGCTCACCGGTTCAGCCATCGGCAGTGCATTGGGAAAGAGGTTCAATCTTGACAGCCGTTCGCTGACCTTGCTCATTGGCTGTGGTGCTGCCGGTGCTATAGCGGGCATCTTCAAGGCACCGATAGCAGGACTGGTATTTACCGTTGAGGTGCTGATGATTGATATGACGATGTTCTCGTTGGTGCCACTGCTGGTGGCATCGATGACGGCAACCACGATAGCATATTTCTTTACCGACACCAGTGCTCTGTTTAATTTCCATGCCATGAGTGGCGACTACGAACTCCTTGTTGGCCGTATCCCTGCCGCTATCGGATTGGGAATATTCTGCGGACTGGTGAGTCTGTATTTTGTTAAGATGTCGGGAATATGTGAGGGTTTCTTTGCACGACTGAAAAATCATTTCTATCTTAAGATAATCCTTGGTGGTGTAATCCTGAGCGTACTGATATATTTCTTCCCTTCGCTCTATGGTGAAGGATATGCCGATATCAACCATATTCTCAATGGCAAGACGGCTGCTGATTTTAGTATTCTGGCAACTGATACTCTGTTTGCAGGAGGTACCGACATGCTTATGCTTTATATCGTGCTGGTGATTATCTTTAAGGTCTTTGCTACATCGGCAACAACAGGCTCCGGTGGTATAGGCGGTATATTTGCTCCGAGTTTGTTCCTTGGCGCATTGAGTGGCTTTCTCTTTGCACTGATATGGAATGAGAATGGTATCGGTCAGTTTTTGCCTTACGACAACTATGCCCTTCTTGGCATGGCGGGACTGATGAGCGGTGTCATGCATGCTCCGCTGACGGGTATCTTCCTCATTGCAGAACTTACGGGAGGCTATCAGTTGATACTGCCACTGATGATTGTCAGCGTGTTCTCATATCTCACGATAACGATATTTGTGCCGCATAATATCTATGCTAATCAGCTTGCGCAACAAGGAATACTGATTACTCACCATACCGACAGGGCTGTGCTCACGCTGATGAATCTGGACTCTGTCATTGAGACCGACTTTGAACGTATAACTCCCGACATGAAACTCGGACAGTTGGTCAATGCTATTCAGAAGTCGAGAATCACCATGTTGCCTGTTGTAAACGCAGCTGGAGAACTGATGGGGGAGGTTGATGAGCGAAAGATTCGTAATGTGATCTTCCGCACAGAGTTGTACAATCGTTTTGAGGTGTCGCAACTCATGATGCCGCCAAAGGCTGTGCTCAATATCAACGACCCGATGAGCGATGTTATGGAAATCTTTGATCAGACAATGGCTGAGAACTTGCCTGTAGAGGGTGAGAATGGTATTCTCAAAGGTTATCTCAGACGCGATAGGGTGTATTCCATGTATCGTAAGATGGTGGCCGATATGAGCGAAGAATAAAACATCTTTACTAAGAACAAGAATCAGAATGAAAGATTTGAGAATAGTATTTATGGGCACTCCGGAGTTTGCCGTGGAGTCGCTGAAGGCCTTGGTTGAAGGTGGATATAATGTTGTTGCAGTTGTTACTCAACCCGATAAGCCGGTAGGTCGTCATGGCTCTGTGCTGCAGCCTTCGCCGGTGAAGGAATATGCTGTGTCGAAGAATATCCCTGTCATGCAACCGGAGAAGATGAAAAATGAGGAGTTCCTTGAAGATTTGCGGTCATATAATGCCGACCTTCAGGTGGTTGTTGCTTTCCGCATGCTGCCCGAGGTGGTGTGGGCAATGCCGCGGTTAGGCACATTCAATGTACATGCCTCTCTGTTGCCGAAATACCGTGGTGCTGCTCCTATCAACTGGGCTATCATAAATGGTGAGAAGGAGACCGGTGTCACTACCTTCTTCCTTGACCATGAGATAGATACCGGAAGAATAATCTTCCAGAAACGTACCTGTATTGGCGATGATGAGAATGTGGAACAGCTCTACGACCGACTTATGGTGATGGGTGCTGAGATATGTCAGCAGACCATTGACGCCATCATAGCCACCGATGGTAAGGTTGAGACATGTGCACAGGCTGATGTTGATATAGCAGCCTGTCCTGCTCCGAAGATATTCAAAGACACTTGCCGTATCGACTGGACGAAGACCCGGGAAGAGGTACGCAACTTTGTTCGTGGTCTCTCACCATATCCGGCTGCATGGACAATGTTCAACAATCAGCCAATGAAGATTTATAAGGTGTCGTATGAACCAACACCATTGGCAGTGGAGTGCAGTGATGGTAAACTGTATATATCCGACCTGCAACTTGCCGGCAAGAAGCGGATGGCTGTTGATGCCTTCATGAATGGACAACAAAACAAAACCGGTTTCCACATTGAGTAGGAAACCGGTTTTATCTTGTTCGTAGTAGAACTTTCTATACTCTAAGCTATAATCTCTAGACTTTGGGCTCTAATCTCTAGACTCTATACTCTAGACTCTAATCTCTAAGCTTTATGCTCTCTACTTCAGATACCTGTCGAGCCATGAGAAGAATGTGCGTTGCCACATAATGCCATTCTGTGGTTTCAGAACCCAGTGGTTCTCGTCAGGGCAGATGAAGAGCTTTGCCGGTATGCCGCGCAACTTTGCTGCGTTGTAGGCAGCCATGGCCTGCGAGTCAACGATACGGTAGTCCTTACTGCCATGGATACAGAGTATCGGTGTGTCCCACTTGTCAACAAAGCGATGTGGCGATGCTGCATAACTCCGCTTCACATCGAGTGTCAACTCCCAAGGTGCTCCACCAAGGTCCCAATTGGTGAACCAACTCTCTTCTGTCTCCAGATACTGCTGCTCAAGGTTGAAGATACCATCGTGGGCAATGAAGGCTTTGAAGCGCTTGTCGTGGTGGCCGGCAAGCCAATACACGCTGAACCCACCAAAGCTGGCACCTACACAGCCCAACCTGTCCTTATCCACATACTGCAGGTTCTCCACAGCATCGTCGATAGCAGTGAGAAGGTCCTTCATGCAGTTGCCACCATAGTTGGTAGATATCTCTTCGTTCCATGCACTGCCGAAACCAGGCAGTCCGCGACGGTTTGGAGCCACCACAACATAGCCGTTGGCAGCCATAATCATCATGTTCCAGCGGAAACTCCAGAACTGACTTACCGGACTCTGAGGACCGCCTTCGCAGAAGAGTAGGGTAGGGTATTTCTTATTCTTGTCGAAGTTTGGAGGCAGCACAATCCATGTGAGCATATCCTTACCATCGTGAGTCTTGCACCAGCGAGGCTCCACCGTGCCCCAGTCCACCTGCGACTTTATCTCCTTGTTCTCATCGGTAAGCTGTGCAACCTGTGCTTGCTTTACCACCTTTGAACCCTTTACCTTAGAACCTTGAACCAGATACAGGTCTGTTGGTTCGCACATCGACTGGCGGGTGGTGAGCAAATCATTGCCACAAAGCTGCACTGAAGTGTAGTCGTACTGACCATCCGTTATCTGGCACACTTCGCCCTTGATGTTTGTGGTATATATATGAGTGGTGCCATGCCATACGCCTACGAAATAGAGCATCTTGCTGTCGGCTGCCCAACAGTAGTCATCAACATTGCTGTCGAAGCTTTCCGTGATGTATGTCTTCTTTCCTTTTGAAAGTTCATACAGGCACAGACGGTTTCTGTCGCTTTCATATCCATCGTGCTCCATGCTCTGCCATGTAACGTATTTGCCATCAGGCGAGAACTTAGGGTTTATATCATAGCCCACGTTATAGTCCTCCTTCTGCTTGTTTACAGCCTGATTCTGCAGCGACACTGTATAGTTATACTCTGGTGCCACATAGTCGGCAGGTTTACAGAGGTTCTTTGTTGTCTTTGTTTCCAGGGTATAGAGGAAAATATCCGAGTCGGTGCTTACGGCATAATCTCTACCCGTCTTCTTGCGGCAGGTATAGGCAATCTGTTTGGAGTCTGGGCTCCATGCCAGTTGCTCCACACCACCGAAAGGTTTCACCGGGCATTCAAATGGTTCGCCTTCAAGGATATCTACCTCATTGTTGCTCACCTTGCTGCCATCATAGTCGGCAACGAAAGGATGCGGCATACTCTCCACCCACTCGTCCCAATGACGGTACATAAGATCCTCTGTTATCTTTGCCGACGACTTTGGCATCTCAGGCTTCTGCAGTCCCACGCCCTTCGGGTTGTCGAGGGAATGGATAAGTATCACCTTTGTCTCGTCGGGCGAGAAGAGGTAGTCGTCAACATCCTTGTCGGAGAAGGATATCTGCTGACGGTTGCTGCCATCGACATTCATCTTCCACAGCTGACCGTCAGAGAGGAAAGCCACCTCCTTACCGCCGTTTATGAACTTAGGAGCAGCGCCCTTGCCCAGTTCCTTGACTGCCGATTTGCCATCAGTGCCAAGAAGCTTTATCACTGTGCGGCTCTTATTCTCGTCAACACTATAGTAGCTCACCGTGTAAACCACGCTCTTGCCATCCTGCGATGCAGACGGAGCACCAACTCTTCCCATTGCCCACAGAAGTTCAGGCGTGAACTGACGATTGTCGGCAACTATAGGGAGAGTCATGATCATTGCTATTGTTAGAATTATGTACTTCTTCATTTGAACTATTGAATTTATTTTCTTTCTAGATATCACTAGATTTTTCTAGATATCACTAGATTTTTCTAGAATTATCTAGCTTTTTCTAGATTTGAATATTCAGAACCCTCAGAACATTCTTAACCTTTTACTTGCTCTCCGTCATATCACCTTCCACATACAGGCGCAGCATCTCAGTCTTGCCGTTGCAGCGTATTGTGACAGACTTCTTGAAATGACCAGGAAACTTACCTTTGCCATTATAGGTAACCTTAATCTCACCCTTCTCACCTGGCTGGATAGCATCCTTGGTGTATTCCGGCACCGTGCATCCGCAACTTGCCACAGCCTGATTGATGATGAGTGGCTTGTCGCCAGTGTTGGTATAGGTGAACACGCAGGTCTGAACAGGACTGGCTTCTGAGAAAGTGCCAAAGTTGTGAACCAGCTTATCAAACTTTATATCAGCCTGAGCAGATACCATAATGCTGCAGAGGCATGCAAAAGCAAAAACTAAAATCTTCTTCATAATCATTTCCTTTTTTTCTTATTTTTCCAGATTGCTCTAGATTTTTCTAGAATTTTCTAGATATTTCTAGAACTTTCTATTTATTTTGACGAATTATTTCTTCAAAAGTTTATAATACTCTGTCAGTCCGAGCAGGTAGCAGCCCAGACCATAGTCCTCAAAGTCAGGCTTTGAGTCGAAGGTAACAGGCTGTCCGTCTTTCGGTTCCTTGCCTGTGCCCTGCACATAGCCCAGGAAGCCATTCTCATGAACCACCTTCAGCAGAGCCTTGCAAGCCTTGTCGCAGGCTGGCTTATACTCCTTCTTGCTGAGCAAGCCATTGTTTATACCCCACGCCATGCCATAGAGGAAGAGTGATGTTCCTGTTGTCTCTGGTCCGGGATAAGTGGCTGGTGATGCCAGACTGACATTCCAGAATCCATCTTCCCTCTGCAGCGGCAGCAGAGCCTTCACCATCTTCAGATAGTCGTTGGTAAGCATCTTGCGGAATCCGCATCCTTCTTCAATATGGTCAATAGAGCGACAGTATGCAGCCAGCACCCATCCGTTGCCACGGCTCCAGTAACAGTCGTTGCCGTCGGCCTCCTTGTAAGGAGGGTTGAAATCACGGTCGCGCCACCACAATCCCGACTCTTCATTAAACAAACCACCATCCTCGCTGTTCCTGATCCATGTGTAGAGCAACTTGGCTTCGTGCTTATACTTATTGTCGCCGGTAATCTCTGAGAGATGTGTCAGTGCCGGCATGGTCATCTGTATGGCATCTATCCACCACCAGAACTTCCTCTGCTCTCTCTGCTTGGCAAAGTCGGCATTATCGTCGGCAATCTGGGCATCGAAGTTGGCTATCACATTGCGTATCATCGCACTATCCTTAGTCATCTCAAAGCGGTCCAGATAGGTCTGAGCACAGCATTGATCATCGGCATTGCGTGTACGCACTCCATTCCTGACATCCCAACGGTGAGCATTTCCCCAAAGGTCGGTATAGTCGATATACGCCTCATTCTTATCTATGGCATAGAGCGCCATCAGTCCCTCGTAATACACGCCGCGTGTCCACAGGTTGCTGCTGCGTTCCTTCTTCACAAAGGTAGGCTTGCCCGGGTCAGGGTTCTCTTTCATGAAATATGCGTTTGCCAACTGTGCTGCCTTGAGCACATCCTTTGCTTTCTGGGCCTGAGCCATAGTGCCCGTGAAAAGGACAAGGGCTAATAGTATTAAAATCTTTCTCATAATCGTTGGGTGTTACTTCCAAGTTATATCATGCTTGTTCACTGTGTTGTGAGTCTTGAAATAGAGGCGGAATCCCTCGAGAGGATGACCGAGCATTTTTCTTTTAGTCTTTCCGTAGGTGAGCACCTTGCCGGCTTTCTCCAACCGCTCGTATATCTCTGGCTGCATAGCCGACTCGGATATGCACACCAGATATTCCTTTGAGTCCTCAATCCTGATGTTCCTCTTTGTTACGCAGGCATAGGCATAAGGCCCATATCTCTTCTCGTCGAATTTCGGATTTCCGTCCTTATCATTCCCTGCACGGTCCACAGGATTGAACTTCTTTGCCATCAGTTCCTTTATCAGCGAGCCTGACATATATATTCCCAGCATGTCGTAGCTGTGGAGAGGAATAATGGCAGGAGCTGCCGATGTGCTCAATGTTCCTGGGTATAGCACGGCACTTTCCACTGTCACTGTCACCCACGGCTGCACATCTCTCAAACTCTTGGCATACGGCACCATGGCCACCTGCACCTGCAGCCGACTTTTCTTCGTTCCCTGAGGGAATGAGTCGGCAGGCATGGCGTCTATATCCTTCTGCATCGACAAGGCTCCAGCAATGGCCGAAAGCGATGCTGTCTGACTGAAGTCGAGGGTATCGTCCACGAGTCCCAGGATGTCGGCGGCATCGTCTCGCTCTGCCCTCTCCAGTGTGCTGAAGATATCATCATAGGTGGCATCAGGGTGATAATCATAAGCACTCTGTCGGAGCATGTCAGGTATCTCGCTCTTCGCTGCACAGGTGTTGAGCAGGTAAGAGTTTATCACCTCGCCGGTGGTTACTATGGCGCTTATAGGAAAGCGGTTGTAATACCACGGCTGCAGGAATCCCGACTCCACCTCTTCGGCAAAGGCGGAATAGAGGCGGGTATCGTCAATCTGGAAATCCTTCACCGAGAAATAGGCATCCTGCTCCTGACTGGCGATAACCTTGCGCATAGGTTTGCTGGTCATATACTCCACCACCTTAAAGGCTTTCTGCAGTTTGTCCTTGCAGTTGTCGGCAAGCAGGCGGTTGCTTATCATTGCCCAGCAGTTGTCGTAGCGTGTGAAGCAGTTGTTGTTGCCATCCTCGCTTATCCACGGCATGGACTTATACACATCTTTATGCGGGTTATTTATCTGTCGGCCATGTTCGTCGAAGATTGAGCCATCATACATGTTAGGGGTGTTGATGATAGAGATACAGAACAGTGAACGCGATTTCCTGAACAGATCATTCAGCCCACCTGTTGATTTTGACACTATGGTGCCGAAGAGTCCACTCTCTGCCCATCTCCGGAAGTATTCGCTGGCTTCGCGGAACTTGTCCACCTTCAGTGTGCCTATGTTGAATCCCCTTATCCATTCCGACCCTTCTATCGTTGAGAGCCACTGCGAACCCATGATGTGGAAGAGGTAGTTGAAGCCGTGTCCCGTAAGGTTGATATCGGTGACGGCAAAGTTCACCCCTGCCTGCTCACATCGCTTCTTCAGAGTCACCATATCCTGGAAAGTCTTTGGCACAGACCAGCCATGCTCCTTCATCACTGAGGCATTGTAGGTGATGCCGATAAGCTTCGACGATATCGGCAACTGGTACACACCACCGTCGCGGGCTGTACACTCCTTCACGGTGCTATAGTTGAAGATAGAGGTGAGGTGGGAGCTGGAGAGCAAGTCCACACAGATATTCTCCAGATAGCTGCTCGGAATCTTTGATGCTGCCAGAACAATGTCGGCCTGCATCTTCCCGTTTGCCAGGTCCTGAAGTATCAACGGACTCGTGGCGCTGGATGTCTGTGTCAGGAACTCAAGATCTATGCCGTATTTCTTCTTCACACTGTCGGCAAGCGTGCGGAAATACTCCTCCGAGCTACCCTGTGTCACCAGCACGGTGATAGGCGACTCGTCCTGCACCACCTCCTTGTCGGAGCATGACAGCAGCATCAGCAGTGCCAGAAAGGAAAGAAATATCGTCGTTATCTTGGTCATTATCGTTTTTTTTGTTTTTTCTAGATTGCTCTAGATATTTCTAGAATTTTCTAGATTTGAGCCCTCATAGCCATTCACAACTCCTTGCACGAAGTTTATTGCAGTTCCACAGCATCTGCGGATAGGATAAAAGCCACCGACCAACCTGGCAAATTCAGTGGTGCCGAGGTGTAATAGTAGTGCTCCTTGTTTATCTCCAACTTTACAGTCACAGGCTTCTTGTTTCTGGTGGCTCTGATAAGGTCTTCGGGATTCTCACCGTAAATCCTCTTGCTTTTTGAAAATTTAGGATATATGTTATATCCATCAATGAGCAGCTTTATGCCGAAGTTACGATAGAGCATGGTGCCGTCGTCGTCGAAGATGAACATATTGAAGTTTCCTGCCATCAGCTCGTTGAAGACACGGTGTATGTGCGAGAGGTCCTGAGCAAAAGCAAAATATGCCATGGTGACATATCCGAAGGCGGTATGCACTTTGACAGGGGTCTTCAGCTTACCTATGTAGATGAGGAACGATTTCGACTGCTCCATATGCGGCAGCGTGAAGAGCGCCACCATTTTCTTCCTCGATGCCTTATTGAGTACCGTAAGGTCGGTGAGCTTACCTTTCGTGTTGTCGGAGCAGTAGTATTTCCCTTGCTCATCAACCAGGAAATAATAGTCGCCTTTAAGTCTGAACGTCTTGTTCATTGCCGACACAGCATCGCTGAACTCCGGATTGGCTTTTAGGTTGATGGTCATAGCCTCGCTCAGGATATCATACATATCCCAGGTCTGTGCCACTGTCTGCTCAATGATGACAGCTGCACTCTCGGTGGTTATCGACAACAGTTTCTTTCGTTCGGCATACATGGTCTTATCCGCTCTCTGAGCCATGATTGCCGACAGTATTATTGTTGCTATAATGGCAACCACCAGTCCGAGGAGCGTAGCCAACCACAGTTTCTTATTTTTCAAAACACTCATAATATCTTGCAAAGACTATAATCTTAATTTCTGCAAAGGTAAGAAAAAGGTTAGAGTTTAGGGGTTAGAGGTTAGAGTTATTTTCTTTTTTTAAGTTTTTTTAATAAACGTGCGCAATAGTTTTCGCCTTTGTCATTCGTTTTCGTACGAAGTTTCTTACCTTTGCAGTGCAGAAAAGGACTATTCAAATTCCGGAGAAACTGTTCATTTTTTCGCAATAAGTCCCACTTAAGTCCCACTTAAGTCCCACCAAAGTCCCACTTAAAGTGGGTGATGAGTGGTAGAAAAATGGAAGATGTATGGGATAAATTTCGAACATTGAACTTTGACAAATAGATTAGAGACAAACTAATGAAATACAAGAAAGGTACCATAGTGCTTATCTGCGAGATAAATCTAATGGTTGCAAATCACTCCAAATTCCTGAAGAACCCGGAAAAAGCATAAATAGAATCATTATGAGCAAGAAATTACTGTTGATAGCCGGCCCCTGTGTCATTGAGTCAGAAGAGGGTGCCATGCTTATAGCCCGAAGACTGAAGGATATTGCCGAGAGGGTAGGTGTGGACTTCTGTTTCAAGGCTTCGTTCGACAAGGCCAACCGCACCAGCATATCCTCCTTCCGTGGTCCCGGCATAGACGAGGGACTGCGTATCCTGAGCAGGATAAAGCAGGAGGTGGGTGTGAGAATATGCACCGACATCCACGAGCCGTGGCAGGCAGAGCGTGCTGCCGAGGTTGCCGACATATTGCAGATACCGGCATTCCTATGCCGTCAGACCGACCTGCTCCTGGCAGCAGCAAAGACAGGCAGGATAATAAACGTGAAGAAGGCACAATTCCTGGCTCCTTGGGATATGGGCAATGTGGTGAGGAAACTGGAAGAGGCTGGCAACCGCAACATCATGCTTTGCGAGCGCGGAACAAGCTTTGGCTATAACACCCTCGTGGTGGATATGACCTCCATTGTTGAGATGAAGAAGTTTGGCTATCCCGTGGTTATGGATGCCACGCACAGTGTGCAGAAGCCAGGCGGCAAGGGCACAGCCACCGGTGGCAACCGTGAGTATGTGGAGCCGCTGGCAAAGGCAGCACTGGCTGTTGGTGCCGATGCACTGTTCTTCGAGGTGCATCCCGACCCCGACCATGCCCTCTCCGACGGACCTAATATGGTTCGCCTCGACGACTTCGAAGCCATGCTGCTCCGCATATTGAAATTCAGAAATCAGGAATAACACAATAACGATGATAGAAAAGATTAACGAAGGCAAGAAGGTTTTTGATATCGAGATAGAGGCGCTGATGAAGATGCGCGATGCTCTCGACGACACCTTTATCCGCATCATCGACGCCATAAAGGCGTGTCGAGGTAATTTTATTGTCACCGGCATGGGCAAGCCCGGTCATATAGCCACCAAGATAGCTGCCACCATGTCGAGTCTGGGCACACCGACATTCTTCCTCCACCCCGGCGAGGCCATGCACGGCGACCTGGGGATGATAGGCAGCAACGATGTCATCATGGCTATCAGCTACAGTGGCGAGAGCGACGAGTTTATAAAGATACTGCCAAACATCAAGATGATAGGGGCAAAACTCATTGTGCTCACCGGCAACAAGGAGTCCACCCTTGCTCAGGCAGCGGATATCGTACAGGTGTTCCCTGATTTTGAGGAGGCCTGCGCATTGGGATTGGCTCCAACATCGAGCACCACGGTAGAGCTCTGCTATGGTGATGCCCTGGCGGTGGTGATGAGCGAGATAAACAATTTCCGCGACAATAACTACGCCATGTATCACCCTGCCGGTGCTTTGGGAAAGAAACTCATTCTAAAGGTGGAGAACCTGATGATTCATGGCAATGCCAATGGTCTGGTGCCCGACGGGGCTTCGCTCAAGGAGGGCATCATAGAACTGAGTCGGTCCGGACTGGGCATAATAGAGATTGTGGATGATGAGCGTCATCTGAAAGGTATTATCACCGACGGTGACTTGCGAAGGGCTCTGGAGAAAGGGGTAAACATCTACGACCTTACGGTCAACGATATCATGACCCGACACCCTATCACCATACCGCGCACCATGCTTGCCATTGATGCGCTTAAACTGTTGCGCGACAAAGATATAAACAACTTCCCTGTCATGGATGGCAACACCGTTTGCGGCACCATACGCTGGCAGGATATAATAAATGCAGGAATAGTGGGATGAGCAAGGTAAGATTTCTGGTTATGGATGTCGATGGCACCCTTACCAACGGCAAGATATACATAGGCAACGATGGGGAGGTGATGAAGGCTTTCAGTGCCAAGGATGGTTGTGGCATACATGATGTGCTCCCTCACATGGGCATAATGCCTGTCATCATCACTGGTCGCAACTCACGGATTGTGGAGAATCGCTGTGCCGAACTGGGCATCACCGAACTCTATCAGGGCATACATCATAAGCTTGCCACTCTCGACAGCTTGTTGGAACGCTACCACGGCACTTACTCCGAGGTGGCATATATAGGCGACGATATCAACGACCGTGAATGTATCACTGCCGTAAGGGCTGGTGGGGGCATCATAGGTTGTCCCGCTGATGCTGTGGCTGAGATAAAGGCTCTGGCCCATTTCATCGCCCCACATAATGGCGGCGACGGAGCGGTAAGGGACTTTATAGAGTCGCTATCAGATAGGTGATATAGCCAATGAAGAGGAGCGACATCACGGCTCCCTCCCATCTCTCAATCTTATATCTGGTGAAGGCAAACAGCCATAGCAGGAACATGCTGGCGCCCATCACCGTCATATCGATTGCGGTGATGCTCTCTATGCGCATAGGGCATACTATGGAGGTGAAACCCAGTATCCAGAGTATGTTGAACACATTGCTTCCCAATACATTGCCTATCGCCATATCGGCACTGCCTTTCTTTGCTGCCACAACACTGGTGGCAAGCTCGGGCAGCGAGGTGCCTAAAGCCACTATGGTGAGTCCGATAACTCCATCGCTGATATTCAGGGACTTGGCTATGCCTGTGGCGGCATCAACAAAGATATCAGAACCCCAGATGAGCAATGCCAAACCAGCCACCAGCCAGAGTGTGGACTTCCATGCCGGAGCCTGATTTACTGCTGACTCAGTGGTGTCGGTATCAGCATCGTTGGCAGAGACCGACTTTTCAGTCTTTGCTCCCCTCACCGTTACTATCATGAAGACGATGAAGACTGCTATCAGCAGTGCTCCGTCTAAGGTGCTGAGTTCTGCGTTGCGCATAAGCACGAGCAACAGTATGGTGGCAAAGACAGCAAACGGCACATCACGCCTGATGCTCACCGGCTTCACCATGATAGGGCATACCAATGCCGATAGGCCCACAATAAAGAGTGTGTTGAAGATATTGCTGCCCACAACATTGCCCACTGCCATATCGGCACTGTCTTTGGCAGCCGACATCAGACTGATTACAAACTCAGGCATAGAGGTGCCGAAAGCCACAATGGTGAGTCCTATCACCATCTCGCTGATGTTCATCTTCCTTGCCAATGCACTGGCACTGTCGGTCAACCTGTCGGCACCATACAACACCATGGCAGCACCGACAATAACAAGCAGCAGATTAATCATCATATCTCAGAATCCGAATATCTTCTTCAGTGCTATCTCCAGATCCTCACCTCTGAGGTCGTTGGCTATTATCTTGCCATCCTTGCCCACGAGGATAGAACTTGGGATGGAGCGGATGCCATACACCTGACCGGCTTCACACTCCCAACCTTTAAGGTCGGAGATATGTGTCCAGGTAAGCTTGCCGCTCTTTATTGCCTCTTTCCAAGCCTTGGCATCATGGTCGAAGGATATGCCAACAACATTGAAGCCTTTCTTATGATATTTGTCGTAGGCTGCCTTCACATTAGGCATCTCGCGCATACATGGACCGCACCACGATGCCCAGAAGTCAATCAGCACCACCTTCTTGTTGCCCACGAGTTTTGCCAGGTCCTGCATCTTGCCGTTGGTATCTTGCATCTTGATGCTGACAATATCTCTGCCAACCTGTCGCAACTGCTCCGGTGCCA
>R18__coassemble_1983_pt1 | contig 15936 bp, 12 predicted proteins | sample R18__metabat2_low_PE_027 | metagenome-assembled genome bin R18 | reverse complement strand
AAAAAATAAAACGCATTATTATGAATTTTACAGTATCAAGTACTACTTTAGGTGGTTGTCTTCAGGCTTTATCTCGTGTGTTGAACAGTAAGAATAGTCTGCCTATTCTTGATTCCTTCCTTTTTGAAGTTGCCAATAACGCTCTCACCGTTACCGCCAGTGATGGTGATAATGTGATGAAATCAACTGTTGAACTTGTAGAGTCAGATAGTGATTTCAGTTTCTGCCTTATCAGCAAGACTATTATTGAAGCAGTCAAGGAGTTTTCCGAGGAACCTCTTGTGTTTGAGGTAAATAATATTGACATGTCAGTTACCATACGCTATCATAATGGTAAGAATCGCATACCGTTCCAGCCGGCAGAGCTATTCCCTCGCATTGAGAATGATGAGGCATCGATGACGTCGATAGCGATTTCTGCATCATCATTAGAGAAAGCCATCAGTCGTTCTATCTTTGCTGTGGCCCAGGACGACCTACGTCCGGTGATGAATGGTCTGTTCTTTGATCTTAAGACTGACAATCTGACTATCGTTGCCAGCGATGGTCACAAGTTGGTAAGAAACGAGAATTATGCTGTTGTAGGCAACGAACCGGCATCGTTTATCCTGCCTAAGAAACCTGCAACACTACTCAAGACCCTGCTTCCTAAGGATGGCGACGTAAGCTTCTTGTTTAATACCGGTACAGCCATAGTGAAATTCGCTAATTACGTGCTCTCTTGCCGATTGATTGATGGCAAGTTCCCTAACTATAATTCTGTTATCCCTCAGTTTAATCCATTTGAGGTTACTATAGACCGCCAGATGCTCCTCAGCGCCATAAAGCGTGTCCTTGTCTTCGCTCCTCAGAACAGTTATCTTGTCAGGTTCAGCCTTGAACCAAACAAGCTGGTGCTCTCGTCCGAAGATGCTGACTCAGCAACAAGTGCAACAGAAGAACTGTCGTGCGATTATAACGGACAGAACATGAGTATTGGTTTCAAGGGTATCTCTTTCGTTGAAATTCTCAACAACACCAACTCTCAGGAGGTTGTGCTCCGACTTGCCGATCCTAGTCGTGCCGGCGTTATCGTTCCTGCCGAACAGGAAGAGAACGACGACCTGCTGATGCTGATCATGCCAATGCTGCTCAACGATTGATAAAAAGAGTAATTGCAGAACAAGACGATTGAACAATGAAACTCAATCTTACCAAACCGATAGTATTCTTTGATCTTGAAACCACAGGTGTCAATCCTGTCAGCGACCGAATCGTTGAGATCAGTTACGTCAAGGTGACACCTGATGGTGAGGAAACATCGAAGAACTTCCGGGTGAACCCCGAAATGCATATACCTGAGCAGGCTTCTGCTGTTCATGGCATATATGATGATGATGTCAAGGACTGTCAGACTTTCCGTCAGTTGGCTCCAGTCATAATCCACGACTTTGAAGGTTGCGACCTTGCCGGATTCAATTCCAACCATTTCGATATCCCGATGCTCGTTGAGGAGATGCTGCGTGTTGGTGCAGACTTCAAAACCGTTGGCCGACGGTTTGTTGATGTACAGAATATATATCACAAACTGGAGCGTCGTACCCTCATAGCAGCATATAAATACTATTGTGGTAAGAATCTTGAAGATGCTCATTCAGCCCTTGCCGACACCCAAGCCACCTACGAGGTTCTGAAAGCACAACTCGACTTCTACAAAGACCTGAAAGATGAGAATGGTAAACCGGTACTGGAGAATGATATAGACTATCTTGCTGAATATTCACGCATGACCGACAATATCGATTTCGCCGGCAGATTCGTTTATAACGACAAGAAAGTGCCTGTCTTCAATTTCGGAAAATATAAAGGCATGCCTATCGAAGATGTGCTTCGTCGTGATCCAGGCTACTATTCCTGGATGATGAACGGCGACTTTGCCAGAAACACCAAGGAGGTGCTTACCCGCCTGCGTCTGAAAATTTTCAACAGATGAAAAAGTTCGTAGTTCTCTTACTGGTTGCTGCTCATACTTGTGTTTGTCTGTCGCAGGAGCTGGAAGCAAAGATCACCATCAACCACTCCAAGATACAGGGAACGGACAAGAGCGTGTTCGAAGATCTTCAGACCAACATCGAGAAGTTCATCAACGAACGTCAATGGACCAGTTATCAGTTTCAGGAAAACGAGAGGATACAATGCAATTTCAATATCACGGTAACAAAATATAACCGTGATGAAAACATGTTCACCTGCACAGCCCTGATACAGGCAAACCGGCCGGTGTGGAACTCTGCCTACACCACCACCATCTATAACAACAAGGATGCCAATTTTGATTTTCAGTATGCCCAGTTTGACCAGCTGAACTTTGCTGAAGAGAATATCGACAATCAGCTCACCGCACTCCTTGCCTATTATGTCTATCTTATCATAGGCCTCGACCTTGACACATTCTCACCTTTTGGCGGTGAGGATATACTGCTCAGATGCATGAACCTGGTGAACAACTGCCAGTCCATGGACTTCACAGGATGGAAATCCTTTCAGGACGACAGAAACCGCTTTGCACTCATAAACGACTACACCGACGAGCAGATGAAGCCGTTCCGGCAGATGCAGTACGACTACTACCGGAAGGGACTTGATGAGATGGCCGTTAATGTGGAACGAGGCAGAACAGCCATCGTAACCGCTATCGACGAAGGTCTGAAGGTTTGTCACGAGAATAAACCGCTGAGCTCCGTGCCACAGATATGGACAGATTTCAAGAAAGACGAACTGGTGAACATCTTCAAGGGCAAAGGCACCTCCAAGGAGAAAGAGACTGTTTACGACATCCTGTTTAACATAAACCCATCTCAGAACAACTCCTGGGAACAACTGAAACAATAAATGCTTAAACATCTCTATATAAAGGACTACACGCTGATATCCTGTCTCGACATGGATTTCTCTCCCGGATTCTCGGTTATAACAGGAGAAACAGGAGCCGGAAAAAGCATCATCCTTGGAGCTTTAGGTCTGCTCCTAGGTCAGCGGGCCGATACCAAAGCCATCAAGGACGGATGCAGCAAATGCACCATAGAAGCTCATTTCTCGTTCGCCGACAATAACAGCACCATGAAAGCCCTCTTTGCTGACAACGAGCTGGACTTTGATCCTGACGACTGTATAGTCCGCAGAGAGCTGTCGGCAACAGGGAAAAGTAGAGCTTTCATCAACGACACTCCCGCACCGCTCTCCCTGCTTAAGGAACTGGGCGACAAACTAATGGATATCCATTCACAACATCAGAACCTGTTGCTCAACAATGAAGACTTCCAACTCCATGTCGTCGATATCATAGCAGGAAATGCCGACAAGAAAGAACAGTATCAGTCGCTTTTCAGCCACTACACACAAGCCCGTGCAAAGGCTGCGAAATTATCAGCCCAGATAGCAGAGATAAAGAGAAATGAGGATTTCCTTCGTTATCAGTACAACGAGCTTCTCAGTGCAGCCTTGCAGGAAGGCGAGTATTCTGCCCTTCAGGAGGAATATTCTCTGGTATCACATACAGAAGATATAAAGTCGGCACTCTATCAGGCTGATACCATCCTCACCGAGGAGCCGGTAAACATAGTATATAATCTCCGTCAGGCTGCCAACCACCTTTCAGCTATACAGAATGTCTATCCTAAGGCAGTGGAATTGCACAACCGCCTCAATAGCACCTATATCGAGGTTGAAGATATCAGTCATGATATCTCTGCACTGGCTCAGGATGTGGATTTCGACCCTCAGAGACTGGAATATATCAACGAGAGGATGAGCCAGTTGAACACCTTAATCAAAAAATATAAAGCTGACGACCCTGATACTCTTCTTGCTATACGTGACGACCTTGCCCTCCAGCTCTCACATATCGACAACAGCGATGTCGAACTCGTTGCTGCAGAAAAAGAAGCAGCCATTCTCCTTGAACAGCTTAAAGAGAGTGCCACCGTTCTCTCTGCAACCCGTAAGCAATCCAGTCAGGTTATAGAAAAGCAGATGGAGCAGACGTTGATACCCCTCGGCATGCCAAACATACGCTTTGAGGTAAAGATTGAGAGCAAGGAACACTCCGCCGATGGTGCAGATAAAGTGCAGTTCTATTTCTCTGCCAACAAAAACGCCCAGCTGCAGCCAATCTCACAGATAGCCTCCGGAGGCGAGATAGCCAGAGTAATGCTCTCGCTGAAAGCCCTCATCAGCGGAGCCGTTCAGTTGCCAACCATCATATTCGACGAGATTGACACCGGCGTTAGCGGAAGCATAGCCGAAAAAATGGCAGAGGTGATGGCAGACATAGCCTGCAAAGGCCGACAGGTGATCAGCATAACTCACCTGCCACAGATAGCAGCTCGAGGAGACAACCATTACAAAGTATTCAAGGAAGACAACGACCTCTTCTCCGAAACCAAGATGCAGCACCTCGACACAGACCAAAGAGTGAAAGAAATAGCCAAGATGCTCTCTGGCTCAAAGATAACCGACGAGGCAATCGGTAATGCCAAGTCGTTGCTTAAAATTTAAGAGTGATGAAACAGATATTAAAAAGAATATCATATATCAGCCTTCTGGTCATGGCAGTAGCAAATACCGCCCTCGCTCAGGTCCCTGATTGGGAAAAGAAAGTAAAAAATGCAACCTTCAAAGTCGCCACATTCACAAAGAATGGAGATAAGATAGGCGAAGCATACGGCTTCTTTACCCAGAAAGACGAGGGAGTATCCATATATTCCATCTTTCAGGGCGCAGCCAAAGCCATTATCGTCGATGCATCAGGAAAAGAGTATCAGGTGCAGAGTATGCTCTCTGCCGACGACATCTACGACGTTGTACGTTTCCGTCTGAGCACTAATGTAAAGAATTTCGTCTCCGTCACCTCCACCCAAGCCCAAGCTAATGACAAGGTCTATATGGTGGCATACCCCAAAGGTAGCATAAGCAGTAAGGGTGGGGAAGTGGTAAAGGTAGAACCTTTCCGTGAGAAATACACCTATTACACCATCTCTCTGCAAACTAAGGCCAACATAGCAGGCTCTATGCTTGCCAACGAGAATGGAGAGGCAATAGGTATTCTTCACGACTGTGCTTCGCAGTACGACGACAACAACTACGCTATAAGCGCCAACTTCATCACCGACACACCTCTTTCTGGCTTGTCGGTTAACAACAAGGCATTGCAGAACATCGACATAAAGACAGCCCTCCCTGACGATCCTGATCAGGCATTCCTGTTCCTCACTCTCGCCAACTCCGTGCTAAGCAAGGAAAAATACAAAGCCGTTGTCTCTGACTACATAGCCAAATTCCCTAAATCCGCTGATGGCTATGCCGCCCTGGCAAGAAACTATGCCTCAGAGAATCTCTTCGACGAAGCCCAGCATGAGTTTGAGCATGCCTATACCCTCAATTCCTCGCCACTGTATAAGAATCAGGAATCACATATGTTTCTCTCAAAAGCCCTGTGGCTTATGGATCAGGAGAGATACCGTGATGCTGTGATGGCTTTCAACGAGGTTCCCGCTCTTGCTTCCGACACCCTCGACGGTTCCTTCTATTACGCCCGTGAACAGGCCGAGGTGCAATGCCGCATGTTCCAACAGGCTCTCGACGACCTTGATACAGCAATAGTGAAGACACCTGCCAACGAGATGTATCGTGCCGAGAAAGCCCGTGTCCACTATCTCGTGTCGCAATATGACGAAGGAATCTCCGCAGCCCAAACCACCATAGCTATGAAGCCCGATTATGATATTGCTCACCTCATACTTGGCCTATGCCATATCGGGAAAGGAGATAAGGAAGAAGGTCTCAAACACGTCCTCAAAGCAAAAGAACTCGGCAACACCCAAGCAGCTGCACTTTATGAGAAATATAAATAAAAACCGATAAATTATGAAGAAAAATTTTACTAATTCAGTACACACAACAAAGAGAAACCTGCTGGTTTTTGTAATGTCTATGCTGTCTGTGGCAATGATGGGTCAGGCATATATGGCTCCGGATGGTGCTTTGTTTAGTGGTGTAAGCGCCAAAGGAGCCAAGTTGACTCCTTACATTTATGCTCCTTATCAGTCATCTTATACATGGACGAGTCTATCTGGTGCAGGTGATTGGAGGGATGGTAAGCATACAGCCACAGGGACCACTGAATTCACGGTCTCGGGTGTAACTTTGGGAGGTGCTGATTCTATTCCTACCTTTACAACCTCCGAATCCTCGTATCAATATGGCTCAAGTGCAACATCTGGCAAGAAAGTTTATTATGGAACTGCATCATACGCCAGCATGACAAGCGGTCAGTATTACGCAAATGGTTCAGCGAAAGGGGCTGTGACAAAATTTTCAGGCATCACATCTTGGCGTATCTATTTCTTTAATTCACCAGAAAATGTGATTAGTATAAATAATGTTTATATACCTATCACCACAAACAGCAGTTCTCTTTCTCAGTCGGATTTATTCCCTGAAGGAGCACAGATGACGGTTAAGATTCATCCGGCAACATGCACGCGTGCTGCAGATGGCACTTATACGAAATCATATACCAAGTCAACAGTTCTGGCAAGTACAACACTGACAGAAAGTGACTATACACCTTATTCTGCGACGGCAACATATTACGGTGCATTGGTTTGGACTCTTTCGGAACCGCTCAGTATTACGGGAGCCTTTATGATAGAGTTGTCTGGAATAAATCTTGGTGATGAAGCACGTATGAGTCAGGAGGGTGTGAACAAGACAACTACACAATATGTCAAAGACTCAAAATTATATGCAACAAATAGCACATTGGTTTCCGTCAACGCTATGTTCCCTGCATTATACAAGAATGACGAAGTCAATACCATCTCATTTTCTGCCGAAGGTGGTGCTGCAGATAAGGTTATTCTCCGTGCAAATGTGACACCATCTGAATGGGTGATTACCAAACCAGACTGGATTACGTATGAGACAAGTATGGCAAGTTCATCATTCAGTTCTGTCAAGAATAATTACATCACCTTCACTGCTGAGGCCAACACCGGTGCTGCCCGCGAAGGTACCATCACGGTTTCAAACCGTGGCAAGGAGGTGACTTATAAGGTGGAGCAGGCTGCACGGTCGGTAGATTGCACCATCCCAACTTCTGGTATTGCAACATTCAGTGCCAACTTTGACGCAACAATCCCTGACGGTGTTACTGCTTACTATGCCTCACAGGTCAACGGTGGATATGTCCACATGGAAGAGATTGCAGATAAGATTAAGGCCGGTACAGGTGTTGTACTGGTAGGTACTGCGGGCGAATCATACAAATTCGTATATACAACAGATGCCGAAATTGTTGACGGCAACCTGCTGGTGGCTACCGATGGTGAGACCGTTGTTCCTGCAGGTAAGTACATTATGAAGAACGGCGAGTTCCATCCACTCTCTGCCGACTATGCCATAGCAAAAGGCAAGGCTTATCTGGACTATACTGCGCCATCAGATGCCAAACTCGTGATTGACTGGGGCGAAGCAACTGGCATTATAGATGTAGCAGGGAACAAGGAGCATATAGAAGGTGTAATCTACAACCTGAATGGTGTTCGTGTGAATGATTCTTATAAGGGTATTGTTATCAGCAATGGTAAGAAGGTTATTCGTAAGTAATTGTTGACAAAAAAAAGGAAAAGATTATGAAAAAGAATTATGTTGCACCTGAGATATTCATAGAGTCAATAGTTGCCGAGCAGATGCTTGCAACATCTATGAACCTTAACGACGACCCTATATCCGGCGATCAGGCCGAAGGCAAGGGCGACCTTGACGAATGGTCTGACCTTTGGGATAAATAGTCTTTAAGGCTGTGTGAGCTTTCAGCCAAGATAATGAAAATAAGTAAAAACATTAAGCGGGATGTACGAGGATTTACTCTGAACTTCTGTGCTATTGTGCTCGGTATAGTAATAACTTTCTGGGGACAGAGTATAGTGGATAAGAACCATGAATTGGATGATGTAAAATCATCCCTGCATGTGGTGAGGGATGAAATGTTGGCCAATCTTGAAGACTTAAAAGCCTGTGCTGACGGTATGGACATAGAGTGTGAAGCTGCAGTATATCTGAATTCCAATCTCGATGGTCCGATGGATGGTAACAAAATAGATACCCTCTTAACCTATGCACAGATAGTTACAGATGAATCCCACATGGTGTTACCTCATGATGCCCTCGACCTTGTCAGATCGAATGGCATATTCGCTAAGATGGACAACAAGGAACTGCCTTTGAAAATCATAACCGTGTATGCCCTGTTTGATCGTTGGTCACGTGAGCATGACGCGGTGCAATCCAAGGCACAGCGACTTCTGGAAGAACTCTTCAAAACCAGAGGACTGAAAGATTTTCAGAACGAAGAGAAGCAGATCAGACTTGGAGCCGTTTTGACCACTGAATATGGTCAGGAGATAATAAGGACCTATATGATTCGTGATGGTAGCAAGCTGAGGCAATCTCTTCCTCAGATAGAAGAGACCATTGCCGCCATTGATGAATTCATAGGCGAAGATTGCCAATAGATAAAAGAATAGAAACACAATGAATCCGATTTTTATAGTGTTGCCGATACTGACACTTTTGATGTTCGACCTAGGTCTCACATTGAAACTTCAGGACTTCGCCTTAGTCGTGAGGCAGCCCCGAGCCGCATTAGTCGGACTTTGTGGTCAACTTATCCTGTTGCCCCTGATAGCATATGCGCTTGCACTAGCGCTGCATCTACCACCTTATTACTTCATTGGTCTAATGCTGATAGCCTGTTGTCCAGGCGGCTCATCGAGCAATATATTCTCCTTGCTCGCAAAAGGCGATGTTGCCCTCTCGGTGTCGCTGACAGCTGTCAGCAGCGTAGTCACCCTGATTACCCTGCCTCTGATCATGCAATACACCACAGCCTCAGTAGGTCAGGAAACAGGAGTTGTCCTGCCTGTTGGAAACCTACTGATGCAAAACCTTATCACCATGCTTCTGCCTATTGCGTTAGGCATAGGAGTGAGGCATCTGTGGCAGAATGTGGCAGCAAAGATTGAACGTGTGCTTACAAAATGTGCGTTCCCAGCCCTGATGCTCGTCGTTATCCTGTTCTACATACAGCATAAAGACACAATAATGTCGGCATCAGCCTCCCACTTGCTATCACCCTTGGCGCTTATTCTTTGTGCAATAACAGTGGCAGGTGTAACCGGACGACTCCTAAGACTGAACACCAAAGAACAACGCACCATCATTATTGAAGTGGGAATGCAAAATGCAGCCCAGGCCATCGCGATAGCATCATCACCATTCATCTTCAACAACGACATCATCGCCACACCTGCCATCATATATTCCCTGATGATGAATATCGTTCTGCTGACATACGTGGCCGTAGTGAAGAAGAAAAAATATTGAAGTCCATGCACATATATGAAGCCCAAATTGGTGATATACCCGTAATCCGCAGGTTGGCAGATGTTGCATTCCGTCACACATATAGCGACATCCTCTCTGCTGAGCAGATAGAATATATGATGGATTGGATGTATTCTGAAGCCAGTCTTCAGAAGCAAATATCCCATGACGGTCATCAGTATTTCATAGCCAACATCGGAGAAACGCCTGTGGGATATGTATCGGTTTCTGCCGATGATGCTGACCACGGCTCGACTCCTTCTTTAAGCTCAGAAACCATCTTGCCAACCATCGACGTGTTCCATCTTCAGAAACTCTATGTATTACCTACATATCAAGGGCAGGGGATAGGAAAACTGCTCTTCCGTCAGGTATTGGATTATCTCAATGAGATACATCCTCAGACATACCGACTGGAACTCAATGTGAACAGACACAACCGAGCTTTCAGCTTCTATAAAAAGATGGGAATGGAGATTCTCCGTCAGGGTGACTTTCCAATAGGTAATGGCTATTATATGAACGACTATATTATGTATATAATGCAAAATCAAGCTCCTGATTGAACCAATAATAAAAAATGTTAAACCTATGAAAAGAATCTATCTCCTCCTTACGGCAACCATTGTTGCTTGTATGGGCATGTTCACAAGTTGCAGCGAAAAGAAAATCTGTTTTTACGATCATTCTGATATCGTAAAGGTGGCTGATTATCTCTATGAAGTTTTCTACACCGACCTCAACGACAGTCTGATCACCGCCCTCTCTGACTCGTCACACGCATTTATTGCTGTCGATGGTGCCTGTTCATCTGTTAGGAACGGCAATTTCCATGGCCGCAACCTCGACCTCTTTTATAATGACATGTGCGAGACCGTTGTACATGTTTCAAAGAGCGAGAACCGCTTTGCTTCGCTTGCCGTTTGTGGTGGCAAAGCTGAGTTCACACCGGAGGTTATGGACAGTCTGCCAGAGGAACTGTATGCCGTGCTTCCAATGATAGTCATCGACGGCATTAATGAGAACGGTGTGGTGTTTAATGTCAATGTTGTGCCTGGTGAAGACACAGCACCTATCAGCGGCACTAACCCAGAAGGTCAGAACCTCGCATGTGCTCTTGCCGGACGATATATCCTCGACCATGCCGAGTCGGCTCAGCATGCTGTCAGTCTGCTGGCAGAGCGAAATATGATGGGTAGTTTCGGACATTACGGCTTGCATTTCATGATTTCCGACGAGAAAGAGACATATATCGTAGAGTTTGTGGATAACAAACAGGTCTTCTATCGTGGCGATGCTATATGCAACACCAATATAATGACCAATCTCTTCACCACCAAACTGCCAGAATACACTCCTAACGCATCGGGCATAGAGCGCTATCAGCTGCTTCAGCAGCACTATGATGAGGGCGCCACTCTCGATGGCATGTCTCAGCTTATGCAGCGTGTGAAATACACTCAGGCTTACGACGTGAACACCAACCCGTTCTGGTATTCAGAATTTGTGGGCAATGGTGTCACCATCAACTCTACACACGAAGAGCTTATGGCTAATGCTGAGGCTAGCATAGAGAGTTGCAAACGTCATGAGCGCGGCATTGGTTTCTGGCAAACGGTAAACACCTCTGTATATGATATAGCAGGCAGAAAACTACGACTGTTTATTCAAGAAAACTACGATAAGCATTACGACTTTTCGTTATAATGTTAAAAAAATGACTGAAAAAGTGAATATTTTTTTCTAATTTGCAAGAAATTGATAAAAAAGTCATAATTTTGCCGAGAATTTATACTTTTTAATATTTTTATCCTTTGATTTAAAAATTTATGCTTATGAAAAAGATTTTTCTATTTCTCGGTGCATTAGTTGCAGCAGTGGCATCGTATGCCCTGTATGCTAATGCCGGTGATGGAACCTTCGAGACAGTGGAGATTGACCTCCGCACACAACTTCTCGAAGAGAGCGAACAGGTTCAGTGGCAGGCCGTTGGACCGATGGGCGTTAAGATGGTTGATGGTGTCGCAACGCGTGTTGCTGCAGATGCCGCAGATGCCAACGCCGTAATCTCTGGTAAGTATCATGGCACAGACCATGGTTGGGCTGGATGTAAACTGGTGATGCCGGTTACAGGTACAGCAAAGATTACCGTAGGAAGTTGCACATTCGCTTCCGGCAACATCACCGTAACCAATTCCGATGGTGAGACGGTGGCAACATTCACTCAGGGTATGGGCAGTTGCTGGGGTGGCAATGCTGATCGCGTGACCATCGGTTACTACAAGACCAACTCACCTACAACACTGACTATCAATGTACCTTCTTACGTACCTTATATAAAAGTAGAGTATATTGATCCGGCTGATATCGTCAGCGATGCCGATGTTAAGTTCGATGCTGGTGATACCGGTCTTCTCGGTGTTATGCCAAAGGAATACAAGCAGGAGATTGGTACAGACATCACTCTGCCTGTGAACCGCACTATGTATGTTGAAGGTAAGACCATGACTGGTTGGACCGACGGCAAGACAAACACCGTCTTTGCACCAGGTAGCTCTTATACAGTTACTGAAAACGTAACCTTCACTCCTGTCTTCGCTGAAAACGAAGCCAGTCTCGACGATGCCCGTGAAGCAGAAGTTACCATCAAGTGGGACTTCCAGCAGAAGAACGGTGCTCCGGTTGTTGCTTGGCAGGGTGGCTCAGAGACTAAATACTGGATTGCTCAGGCTGAGGTGAATGGCAAGACTATCGACGTAGCCGCAACTATCGACGTATCAGGCGGTAAGGTGGCAAACGGAAACTGGCAAGACTGGGCACAGATAAACAACGGAACAAAGATGCAGATTCCTTCTGCTATCAATGCTAAGGTTAGTGTTGAGGCTTACAACGACCTCTCTACACTCACCATCGACGGCAGCAGCGACTATACTCCTTCAAAGACTATCCAGTATGTTGTTGACTCAAAGAACAATCCTATCGAGATTGTGTTCTCAAACGATGGTTCTTACTATCGCTACGTACAGATTGTGCTTCCTCCACTTGAGAAGAAGCCAGACCCTGTAACCGACAAGGCGTCAACGGTGACCTTTGCTCTCACCACTGCCAATCCGGATCAGCAGGCCGTCCTTGTACCGGCAGAATATTTCAGCACATCATACATCGAACTGGGCAGCAACCTTGCATGGGCTGGTACCAAGACTGTAGAGGGTCATACTCAGGGTGCTTTCCAGCCTGGTTCTCAGGATGCTGCCGCTGGTGATAACAATATGATCAAGTTGGCTTATAAGACCAAGACCGGTATCACCTTTACTCCTACCAAGATCAGCTTCCGTTGCTATCGTCATGGCACTAATGGTGGTCTGCTGGATGTAAAGATCCTCAATGGCGACGGCACCAAGACTGATGTTGCATCGGGCATTATCCCAATGCGCAACAACTTAGACACTAGCCAGACTCCTGCTGCTGTTTCTTACTATGAGGCTACCATCACCGACGGTGTGGCTACCGAAGGCGAAGGTGCTCTGGCTATCTATCTCTACTCTCTTGGCAGCACCAAGCAGGTGAGCGTTGGTGATGTTGTGATAGAAGGTCTGCTCAATGGTGAGATTGCCGACATACCTACCTATACCGTCAACGTGAACATCGTTCCTGAAGGTGCCGGCACAGTAAAAGTTTCTCCTGCAGGTGAGGAGTTCGACGAGGGTACAAAGATGACTCTCACTCAGACTAAGAACTTCGGCTATCGTTTCGTGAACTGGACCAATGCCGACGGTGAGGTTCTCGGTACAGACGACCAGTATAAGTTTGATATCAATGCCAACACCGTTATCAATGCCAACTATGAGGCTGTGGCTACATACGCTCTCGACCTTAATGTGGCTGGTGGTGCCAACGACTATATGGTAACAGTGGCTCCTGCTGCTACTGTTGTTGATGGTAAGAATATGTATGAGGAGGACACTAAGGTCACCCTTACTGCCGAAGACCGTCCTATCCTTACCTTCACAGGTTGGAGCAACGGCGAGACTTCCTACGAAACTTCACTCATAATGAATCAGGATCAGAGCATCACAGCCAACTACGAAGCTTCCGACTTCATCGCTGGTTGGGACTTCTACACGAGTGGCAATAACAGTCGTAAGGCCGACTTTGCTGCTGAGGACAATGATGCCGACGTGCTGATTCTTCGCGATGCTGACGGCAACGTGAGCGGATGGCTAGACAAGAGTCAGATGGCTGCCGGTGGCTATGAAGGCAAGCCTGCTGCTGTGAACTGGAAAGATATATCTTTGAAGTACTATTATCAGACTAAGGTAAATGCTGAGTCGTTCACAGATATCAAGGTTCAGGCAGAAATGCTCTACAACTACATAGCTTACAAGACTCAGATTCTGGAGTGGTCGCTCGACAATGAGAACTGGACCGAAGCAGCACGCATCACATTCTCCGGTGCAAAGAGCTGGACTCCTATCCAGGCCGATCTGCCATCAGATTGCAACAATGCCAAGGAACTCTATATCCGCTTTATCCCTGACTACACTTCAGCAACTGCCGGTTCGGGTTCAACAAACGATGGTACTTCCATCACAGCCATCTATGTGACCGGTACTGCCAAGTATGTTGACGATGGTGTGCCTCCTGTACTCGTTTCTACCGTTCCTGCCGAAGGTTCAACGGATGCAAGTGCAAACGGTAAGATTGTACTGACATTTGATGAGAAGGTTGTGCTGACCGACGAGAACGCTGTGGCATTGCTCGACGGTGAGACTCAGTTGCCGCTCGTAGCAACAGGTACTACCGTAACAGCCGAATACAAGGGACTGGAATACTGCTCAACCCATTCGGTTACTATCCCTGCCGGTGTTATTGCCGACCGTGGCGGTCAGGTTTATGCTGATGCTATAACCATCAACTTCACCGTAAAGAATATGCCGGCCGTACAGAAGAAGCTCTACGACTTCGTTGTTCCTACCGACGGTTCGTTTGAGGACGCTATTGCCAAGGCAACAAAGCGTGCCGATACCGGTGAGCGTTTCCGCATCTTCGTACTCAAGGGCAGCTATAAGCTCGAGGGTGATGCCGGTGCAACTGTTGTTGGTTCCGACAACAATACCTACCGTAAACCAACAACTACCGTCAACACTCCGAACATCTCCATCATTGGTGAGGATATGGACAATACCGAGCTCTACAACTACCACGAGAACTTCCACGTTATCGAAGGTCTGAACAAGGCTCAGGCAATAAACTTCTCAAGCAAGACAACTGGTGCTTACGTTCAGGATATCACCTTCCGCAATGGTTGCAGCTGGGACACTACAAACAATGGTGATGGTCGCTGTCCGGCTCTCCAGGATGAGGGTAATAAGAACGTGTTCAAGAACTTCAAGATTATGGGCTGGCAGGATTCTTACCTGTCGAACAACCAGGGTGGTCGCTACTACTTCGAGAACTGCGACCTTCACGGAGCTGTCGACTACCTCTGCGGCAAGGGTAATGCTATCTACAACCAGTGCAACCTGATCATTGAGCGCAATGGTGTGCCTCTCTGTGCACCGTCACAGCGTGGTGATCATGGTGGCTACACATTCCTTGATTGTGAGGTTCACTCAGCTAATCCTACATACTACAAGGAGTTCACTCTCGGTCGTCCTTGGGGTTCTGGTACTCCAGAGGCTATCTACATCAACCTTAAGGTTGGCGACGACGTGAGTCTGTCTTCTGACGGTTGGGCAGAGATGAGTGGTGGTTATCCATACCGTTTCGCTGAATACAACACAATGACTGAGAAGGGTACACCTGTCGATCTCTCAAAGCGTAAGAAGACCTTCGGTGATGGTCACAGCAATGTACCTGTGCTCACAGCCGCTGAAGCAGCACAATACACTGTTGCCAATATCCACGGTTATGACGGTTGGGACCCACAGAGTCTCACCGAGCAGGCATCTGCACCAAAGAATGTGGTTATCGACGGCACTTCACTCACTTGGGAAAACAACGACTACGTGCTCTGTTGGGCAGTGCTCAAGGATGGTGCAGTGGTTGGATTCACCAAGACTCCTGAATGGACAGCCGACGATGCTTCAGCCGTATGGTCAGTACGCGCAGCCAACGAGATGGGTGGTCTGGGCGAAGCTGCCGAAGCACAGACTCCGACTGCTATCAACGAGTTAACTCCGAACTCTCAGACACTGCTGAACTCTGGACTTTACAACATCAATGGTATCCGCGTAAGCAAGAACTACAAGGGTATCGTTATTGAAAATGGTAAGAAGATGGTAGTCAAGTAGTCCTATCACTTCCCCCACACATCATTCCCCACCGCGGACTCGACAGGCTCACTAGCTCTGGCATGCCTATCATCCGCGGTGGGGATTTCTTTTCCTGGGCATACTGTTTGTGATTCATATTTGGAGTCTGTGCGAGATTATTCTTCTGCCGCGAGTCTCTGTTTCTCTGTGCTCTCTGTGTGAGATTATTATTCTGTGTGAGACTATTGCCGTAGGA
>R18__coassemble_1979_pt1 | contig 15983 bp, 13 predicted proteins | sample R18__metabat2_low_PE_027 | metagenome-assembled genome bin R18 | reverse complement strand
TGTTCGTCAGACAAAACGGGAGTTAAAATGAAAACGGTTTCGTAATTGTACATAAATTTTTTTTGTTTTTTATTTATAAATGTGCTTTTTCAAAAAGCGGCTGCAAAGGTAATAAACTTTGTCCTAAAAACGAAGAGGGGAGACGAAAATACAATCATTTTTATGATTTTTTAACAAAAGCGCAATGTCTTCGTTATCTCAACCTCTTTCCTGCCTCATTCAGCCCATTCTTCACCCACTTTAAGTGGGACTTAAGTGGGACTTTGGTGGGACTTAAGTGGGACTTAAGTGGGACTTGTTGCGAAGAATATATCTAGAAAAATCTAGAAAGTTCTAGAAAATTCTAGAGAAATCTACAAGGATGATATGAGATATCTACCGTATTGCTCCTGCTGCTTCGCAATCGCTTATGCTCCAATCTGCTTTGGCCTCTAAGGCATAGCCAATCATGCCGTCGTAGCTTACCTTGTACCATCCATCTGTGAGCCCGAGACATTCTGCCTGGTTATCTGGCATTTCTCCTGAGCGGTAAACCAGCGTGCTGATGATCTTTGATTCCTGATTTGCCTCTTTGTGTATCGGACAACGGGATATTTCGTCTTCGATAAACTTGGCTGTGATGAAGCCGTGACCTTGCTGGGCCGACCAAACCGTGATTTTTCCTGCCGTGATAGGTATTTCGGCTATATCCTGACCAAATCCTATTTCGTAGGTGTCAGTCGTTTCTGACTCAAGCGGATAGGCTTCTCCTTTCTTTAACAGACAGTCGTAAACCTTACAGTCTTTCTGTAGTATAACCACCTGTGCACTATGCGAATAGTCGAGTTTCGGAATCACTACCTCGGGCATTCCGACAGCATAAGGTGCTATCTCGTATTGCTGATAGAGCAGGTGTATGCCGTCGTTCATGAGGAAAGGCGGTGTTACGGGCATTTGTATGGCATCAACGAGGAGGTGGTCGTAGAGATTATCGTCGTCAGAGAGTCCCAGGTATTGCTTTATCCCCTCTGTGATCTTCTGCATCAGCAAGAAGCTGTCCATGCCTTTGAGCAGGTTCCATCCTTGTTGGGAACCGTCAGCAAGTGAGCAGGTTGCGTTTGTGATAGTGGTGGATCCGTGAGCGCCGTTCATATAGACGTATGTCTCGTCGGTAAGGGTGATATAGTCGGAGTCCTGATATGCTATGCTGATATGTTCTTCAAACTCATAATTCACGGTTTGATCGGTGTTTTCCCTTTCTTCGTAGAGATTCTTTGCTTCTCTGGTATCACGGGTGAGAAACTCTCTGCCTTTGGCTGGTACGAGCTGCGGGATGTTGTTCTTGTATTTCAGAGCAGAGTCTGAGAGTTGCTGGCTTATCCATGTCAGCATACTGTCGGTCAACTGCTTGTTCAAGTTAATAGGATACACGCAACTGATGTCCACCTTTACCATGCTGTTTGGCCCGAGAGTAACGGAGTCATGATATTGTATGCTGTCGGTTGTCGGAACAAAATCGTTCAGTTCTACGCTGTCGGATAATGCTGACAGATTATCTCCTTTGTCTGCAGATTTAAGATTGCATGACATTAGGGTGAAGATGAGAAGAAAGTAGGCGAGGTGTTTCATACGTAGTGTTATATAATCCAAATTGCGCGCAAAGTTAATAAATATTATTGATTTATGTGTGTGCTTGATACTTTTTATTGTAATTTTTTTCGTTACAAAATCTTTTTCCGGTTTGTCTTGTAATTATATAATGAGTTTTTTGTACTTTTGCCACGAATATGAATAATTGTGTACGTATGAAAAGGATATTATCAGTATTATCGGTGATGATGGTTGCTCTGAGTGTTTCGGCAGCGCAGTATCAGACGGTGGAGGCACCAGAGTCGCCTTATGGTTTCAAGCCTCTCGAGATGTTTGTGTTCCCGAAGAAGGATTTTCCGATTACAAAATATGGAGCCAAGGTTGGCGATGTTAAGGCCAACACGTCGGCATTTGCCAAGGCTATGGCGGCCTGCAACAGGGCCGGAGGTGGTCGCGTTGTGGTGCCTGCCGGGGAATGGATAACAGGTCCAATTCATTTCAAGAGCAATTGCAACCTATACCTGAGTGAAGATGCCAAGGTGGTGTTCGACGATGATGTGAAGCTCTATTATCCTGCTGTACTTTCCTCTTTCGAGGGTAGTGAGTGTATGAACCTGTCTCCGCTGATATATGCCTTGGAGTGTGAGAATGTGGGTATCAGTGGCCCGGGTAAACTTGCCCCTAAGATGGGGTTCTGGAAGACATGGTTCAAACGTTCGGAGAGTCATCTCCAGGCCACTCGTCAGCTTTATGCCATGTGTGCAACAGGTGTGCCGGCTGAACATCGGCATATGGAGGCAGAGGGTGTGCAGATGCGTCCACATCTTATCCAGTTCAATCGTTGCAAGAATATACAGCTCGATGGTTTCAAGATACGTGAAAGTCCATTCTGGACTATCCACACCTTTATGTGCAAGGACGTATGGGTGCACGATTTGGATGTGTATGCTCACGGTCATAATAACGATGGTATAGACCTTGAGATGACTCAGCACGCTGTGGTGGAGAACTGCACCTTTAACCAGGGCGATGATGCTGTGGTGCTGAAAGCAGGCAGAAATGCTGATGGCTGGGCGCTCAACATGCCAACGAGCGATGTGGTGATACGCAACTGCGAGATAGTGAAAGGGCATTGTCTGCTGGGTATAGGCAGCGAACTGTCAGGAGGTGTGAGCAGGGTGTATATGCACGACTGTCACTCCTCTGACCAGGTGTTCAGGCTTTTCTATATCAAGACCAATCATCGCAGGGGAGGAGTGATTGAGGATATTACCGTGGAAAATGTCTCAGCCACAAATATGTACCGTGTGTTTGAGATTGATACTGACGTGATGTATCAGTGGCGAAAGATTGTGCCTACCTTTGACACCAAGATAACAAAGATACGCAATATCACGATACGTAATGCCCAGGCGCAGAATGCCGATGCCGTGTATGAATTGCTTGGTGACGAACGTGACCCGATAGAGAATGTCACAATAGAGAATATACATGTTGATACTCTGCACGTGTTCCAGAATAATGTGGAATTTGTGAAGGGACTGAACACAAAGAATATAACCTGGGATAAGTTCCTGAATGATGCGAACAATAAGTCTGTTTCAGGATTTGTGCCAGGGAGGTAGGAGTTTTGATCCTGGAATTATCTTGTAGAGGGCGCTGTAGATACGGCTGTTGTAGAAGCGATAGTTCGCTTCATCACCACTTCATCTTTGCCAAAGCATCAGCAATGAGACAATGTCCCTGCTCGTTGGGGTGGATACCGTCAGAGCAGATATAGTCGTAGAAGTTGGCGTGGGAAAGGAAACAACTGCTGATATCTATGACTTTTGTAGCGGTGAGTGCTCCTATCTGATAGATAGCCAAGTTGTAATGCTCATGCCAGTTGGCAATGAACTCCACGTTACCGTTCATCCATCTCAGAATATTCTCCTTTTGCAAACTGTTCATGGCTCGGGTGAAATATCGGAAGTAACGTTCTGACTGAAGGGGTGGGAGAGTGAATAGAAGCGGCTTGACGTCCATACTCCTCAACGTGGTGATGAGTGATGTGTACCTCTCCTTGAAGAGGGTCAGCATAGTGCGTGGTGAATGCTCCGTATCCGGATTGTTGCCAATCTCTGACCAGAGGAAGTCGCAATCGTTACCACCATACTCAATAAAAACAGTATCGCCACCATGAATCTGCTGTCTGTGTCGCTCAAACATCTTCCAACCATCAACAATTGTATGTCCCATTTTGGCACAGTTGATGAGAGGCATACCCAGATGGTGGCTCAGAATAGAAGCAAAACAGTTTTCCGTGGTGTGGTGTCGCTCACCGTCGAACACCACACCTTTCATAATAGAATCGCCAAATGCGAAAAGCTTTCTTGTCTCCATTAGACTTTATCTTGTTATAGATACATAGATCTCCGTGTTTGTTATAATTCTGCAATCATTCGCCTGGCAATTTTCAGGCACAAGTTATCCTGTATCCATTCTTTTTCAGGAATGGACAAATAATAAATAGCTTTAGAGAAATCTAGATAATTCTAGATATTCCAGAAAGATCTAGAAGATTCTAGAAAAATCTAGAGATATCTAGAATAATCAAAAAAAATCTTTAGAAATTGATATCCACACCAACTGCCACGAGGCGGTTTGTGCGACGATATTTTACCAGACTCTGAGCGGTCTCAACAGTCTTGTTTGTATAGTTAGTCTGGAAATATGCCAGGTTGAGTTTTATCTTCTCCGACACATTCACACCCACGCCACAGCCAAGTGAGTAACTGTTGAGTATGAAGTTGGCATCGCTCTGGAAACTGTCGTCAAGGTCGTACCATGTCTTCTGCATACCTCCGCTCACCTCAATATGCTTCGTGATGTCCCACTCTGCGCCAAAGGTCATCTCGTTGGTGTCGTGAACCTGGTCTTTGCTATACTGACGTGTGTCAACATCGAAGAAATGATGATAGCCGCCAAGTATTCTTACTGATTTAATTGGTGAATACTGCACGCCCGCTGTGAGATATCCTGGCAGGTCCTGTGCTGATTCTGCACCATCGGTATAGGCTTTAAATGACGGCTGACTTCCTGCCAACGTTTCAAAGGCATCGTTGTTGCTCGATGTTGTCTTTGCTGTAAGCTTTGTGCGGAACTCATACTTGGCAGCAAAGTTCCAATGGTCGTTTGCCTTATAGTCAACGCCTATTATCGGTGCAATACCAAAGCAGCGCTGCTTACAATCGAGAACATACTCTGTAGGAATATCCATCACTGTTCCGGCTACCGTGGCAAACTGGATATCACGGAGGTAGCCTTCATAGTTGTTCATCAGTATGATACCTCTCAAGCCTGCCGACACGCTGAGCTTGTCGGTGATCTTACGGGCAGCAGCAAAGGTAAGACCAAGATCGTAGCTGGTACCTTTCATGTATGATTTCATTCCGTAGCCAGCAAAGGTAGCACCCAGTTGATTCATGCCCATACTGCCAACGAGAGCTTCGAAACTACCAAGTCCGTTTTTGAACTCGCAGCCACCACCGCCGCCAACAAAACCAAAACCAAACTGGAAACTCCACCTATTCTTATTATATGCAAGGAATAGAGATGGCTGGATAGGTACATCCACATCACCTTCAAACTTGCGCTGGTTCTTATCGTTCAGCGCAGGCAGATCGGCATTGTTGATGTTATAATTGAACAGACTGCTGTAACCGCTCCATGTGTCACGATCCTGATGCACCATCATCCAGTTGAATTCTAGATGGAAACCATCATTAAGGAAAGCAACACCTGCCGGATTGCTGTAAACCCCGTCTATTCCTATTGCTCCATCCTGAGATGGGTTACGAAGGAATTTCACACTCTGATTGGTATTCTCAAGAATACCGCCTGCAAACACTGATGCTGAACTAAGAAGCAGTATCGCTGAAATAATTGATTTTTTGTTCATTTTATACCTTATTTTGTTCAAAATTTCTGAAAACCGATGCAAAGGTAATAACAAAATGCGAAAAACCAAACATTTTTGAAGAAAAATTGAATAATTTTTGAAAAATGAAATTTTTTTAACATTATTTCTGCGCACACACTTTTTGGATGTGCAAAAATCGAGAAAATGCATGGCTTTTACTCACCTATTGTATATTATTTCTTATATTTTTTTGTAGTTTTTGGTGGATTTTGTTTTTAGATTCAAAATTTATTTTGTATATTTGCAGTCAAATTTGATTTTACAAACTACAAAATGAAATACAATCTGCTTGCTGTGTTTATTGCAAAGTGAACAAACTGCGACAGACGGGATAATGAGTGTAACGATGACCGCTTTCAGCAGGATGTCTATCCTGATGATGATTATTGAAGTGGTGAAATGGTGAAATGGTGTAACGAAATAATGGTAAGCTAATGAAAGTAATTATCTTCGATCTTGACGATACGCTCTACAATGAGATTGATTACCTGGATGGTAGGAGAATCTCGTTGTTTATGGGTGCAGAACTGACTCTTCGGAAACTTATTGATATGGGATTCGTTCTTGGAATGATAACCAATGGCGACACGAAGACTCAGATGGATAAGGTGAAGCGGCTCGGACTTCTCCGATGGATTCTGAAAGAGAATATCATCACGGCCGAGATGGTTGATAGCTATAAGCCTGAGGATGGTATGTACCGACTTTTCATGGAGAGATACCCAGATGCTCAGTTCTTCTATGTAGGCAACAATCTGGAGAAGGACTTTCTTCCTGCCAACAATCTAGGTTGGACCACCGTTTGCATGCTCGACAACGGTCGGCATATCCACCCACAGGACTTCACCCTGCCAAGACCTTACCTGCCCAAACTGAAGATTCGGGGCATTAGTGAGATACTGAAGATTGTGGAAGAATAATATCTTGAAAACGATTACAGCAGAATGACAACGAAGATATCTTTCAGACGAGCAACAAGTGAAGATGTGCCATTCGTGGCATGGACGGTGCTGACGGCATTGGACCTTCCTACGGATGATATGAGTCGTGCAGAGATGGCTTGTTCGCAAGACGATTCACTCTACTCGTGGCGCCACGCCATGTTGGCAGTGGTGGGTGAAAAGACGGTTGGCTGCCTGATCTCTTACAACGGTGGAAAATATCTCAGCCTGCGTGAGCATACTTGGAAGACTATTTGGGCAGTTGACGACATTGACCTTCAAAGGATTGAGGCGGAGACCACCAACGGAGAGTACTACCTCGATTCAATGGCTATATTGCCGGAATACCGTGGAATGGGAATCGGCAAGCTGCTCATACAAGATGCCATAAGCAAAGGAAAAGAACATGGCTGTGACTCTTCAACTCTCATAGTCAGTCAGCAAAAACCAAAACTGCAAGCATACTACAGCACACTTGGATTCAAAGTCTGCGGGATGATTGACTTCTTCGGGCATAAGTACAACAAGATGATATTAAAGAATAATTGAAAGATTAATAAATATGAGAAAGATCCTATTATTCGCCTTTGCAGCAATGATATCTGTCAGCGGCTGGGCACAAAACAAACAAGGTATGGAAAAGGTTTATAATTTTATTAAGGAGTGCAAGACATACTACATTGCCACTCTTGATGGCGACCAGCCACGTGTTCGTCCGTTTGGAACGATACACATCTTTGATGGAAAACTCTACATCCAGACAGGCAAGAAGAAACGCACAGCAGAACAACTATCCAAGAACCCAAAAGCCGAACTTTGCTGCTTCAACGGTAAGGAATGGATACGACTGAGCGGTGAACTTATTCCTGATGAAAGGGTCGAGGCAAAGAAGTCAATGCTCGATGCCTATCCAGAACTGCGTGGTATGTATGATGAGAACGACAGAAACACCATCGTGTATTACTTCAAGGATGCTACGGCTTATCTGAGTTCCTTCTCTGCACCGGAAGAGGTGATAAGGTTCTGAACATGGAAACAAAAAATAAGCAAGGTGCCACATCAGCCATAGGTAAAGAGGTGGCACGATGTTTGCTTCAGGAGAATCAGAGTTTTGGACTTAACACCTTAATATAGTTTATGGCATACGGAAAATGGATCGGCGCTTTCCTTGGCGCACTTAATGGTGGTATTATAGGAGCTCTGGCAGGCTATGCTATCGGACGTTTATTTGATTCCATAGTAGAAGGACAACAGTCTGACAGATTTATATCATCGTCAAACTCAGACGGTAGCTATGGTTATTCTTCTGTCCAGACAGAGCAGGAAGGAGCCCGTAATGGTTTCCTCTTCTCGCTGCTTGTCCTTTCTGCTCATGTCATTCAGGCTGATGGGAAGATTATGCACTCGGAGATGAACTATCTGCGTGGTTTCCTGCGTCAGAACTTTGGAGAGGCAGCCGTATCTCAGGGAGAGGGTATCGTCAACAATCTCTTTGAATATCGTAAAACTAATGGCGACAGCCTATGGAATGCTCAGATCAGGGATGCCTGTACCCAAATGCGTGGTGTGATGCCGGAGGAACATCTTCTGCAGTTGGTGGCTTATCTGTGCGAGATTGCAAAGGCCGACGGACATGTTGATACCACCGAGGTGGATGCCATTCGCTCTGTCTGTTCCTTGCTTGGCATTTCGCCTGCTGTTGCCGACCAGTATTTGTCTCTTGGCGGTTCATCTGTTGAGGATGCTTATAAAGTGCTGGGTGTTTCTCCTTCGGCTACCGACGAGGAGATACGAAAGGCTTATCGTGAACTGGTTCGTAAGAATCATCCCGATCGTGTTGCTACGCTTGGTGAGGATGTCCGTGAGGCTGCAAAGAAGAAGATGCAGGAGATAAACGACGCCAAAGCACGCATCGACAAGGCTCGTGGTTAAGTGAGAGTAATCAAGTTCGTTTGGATTGCCGAGCAGTAGATGCATATAAGTGAGATACGGACCGGGACGAGAGAGCACAGCCTTTACTGCCTATTTCTCTGAATCAAAAGCATAATCGAAGCAACAGTTCAGCATCTCGTTGTACTTATGACAGCGTTTCAGACAACCTGTTGCTTTCTTTATGAAATCCTTATCAAGAACATCATCAACATTCAGAGGTTTATATATATCATAGCTCTTCAGACGATAGTATTCGCTATGCTTGTCGTTCTCGCTGCAACCTACTGGCATCCGTTTAAGTGCATTTTCCCAGTTAAGACGAAAGTCCTTACCGCATTCAAGAACAGCATTATGGAACTCATCCGGTTCAAGCATAATCATCTCCCTCACACTCTGCAATACCTCCTTTGACGGATTATACAACCCACCACAGATAAAATACAAGTTGTTTGCCGGTTCCAGGTGGATATAATATCCTGCCATGCCAGATTTCTTCCCTTTGGGGCAGACATATATGCCATGCCAATCCTTGTAAGGCCTTTTATCCTGTGAAAAGCGTATATCTCTGTTAATACGATAAGTACAATCCCGCACCTGCAGTCCCTGACAGCGAGAGTCAAATTCCGCCACACGATGGATAAACTCCTCTGCGATAACAGCCAGTTTCGCCTTTGTTGCTTCGTACTCCTGCCGGTGCTGGTCAAACCACGGCTTGTTGTTATTCTGCGACAGACGCAGATAGAAATCAAGAATCTCTTTCATTGCTAAATCTTATTCTCTATATTCCAAAGCGTCAGCCTTGATTATCATGCCACTGGCATTACTATCCACCAAGTTGTTTTTCTCTATGCTCCAATCCTTACGAAGAAGTATTTCGGGATTATCCCCTTTGAACATCTGTGCAGCCTTACTGTCTCCTTTCAGAATCCAGTCAAGCCATGCAACGGCAGGGAATCTGAATTCACCACCATAAGGCTGGCTGTATGTACCACCATGACCAACAGGGAGGTTCACAGCAACGGCAGGAACATGGCTTATACGATGGAAATCATCCATGCCATTCTCGTATGCTATATCTTCCTTTCCACCCATGATATATATGATCGGAGCATGAATGCTTTTCAGTTGTTCCTTCCCTGGCATCGGCATATTAGGCATAGCGATGCTCGGGTCTAAGAACAGTCCGCTGTTACATATCATATAGGCTGCGATACGCGAATCGGCACAGTTGTAGAGAGTCTGCAGACCACCGCACGACATACCCGATGCGCAAATCTTCGAGATGCAAATCTTTCCGTGGAAAATGCTGCCTTTATCCTCATTTTGTGCAACAGCCCAATCTATCGACTCTATCTGCTGTTGTGGCGAAGACATAGGTCCTTCATATCGAGAATCATCCTTAGGGAAGTATCCTGTAGCAATAACCAGATATCCGTGAGACGCAATCTCGTTAAGAAATTTATAATGTTCCCATGGAGAATTGCAACAAGCGCCATTACCCCAAACAATCACAGGTAACGGATTGCTGTTGTTGAATGGATTCAAATCCTGTGGATAGAACAGGGTGTGAGCTTTCAATGAAGCAAACTCGGCCATAATGGCTTTATAATTTCCGCTACCCCCATCTTCCACAATACGCGATTGCAATATCTGTTTCTGCGCAATAGCAGAAGACTGCATAAATAGCACTGTCAATACAAGTAAAATAATTTTCTTCATATAATTTCAGTTTTTTGTTTTCAAGATATCATCATATATATGCAGTTTCACACTTTTCCCAAAAGGACAGAGAGAAAACCATCCATCTTGAAGTGCTGTTTGCCGAAAGAAATTTGAATTGTCACCTAAAATAATCATGCTGCAAAGGTACGAAACTTTCCACAAAAACTAAAACGAATGACGAAAAAGTACAGCAATTATATACTTTTTGACAGTGAATGAGGTATAGGAAAGGAGAGTAATTCGGTCGTGTTTCGGAGTGATATTTGTGCGCAAGATAAGCGAAATCTTAAAAAAAATAAAAAAATTAACATAGTTTATTAAAAAATGCCAACCTTTTATTACCTTTGCGCTTGAATAAATTGCAAGTTGCAAGAATAAAATCTTTTGTTTTGGAAAAAAACATAGACATAGACAAGATTATTCAAGCCAAGGCCGGCAGTAAGGCAAAGTATGTGCCTGCTTTTCTTGTGAATAAGCTGAAGAAGATTGTTCATGAAGAAAGGGTGAACAAATACCTTTGGGAAAGTCGTGAAAAGAAAGGTACCGACTTCCTTGAAGAGTGTGTGCGCTATCTTGACTTGACTCTTGAGGTTGAAGGCATGGAGAATCTCCCGTCAAAAGATGATGGTCGTTGCTACACATTTGTAAGCAATCATCCTCTGGGTGGGCCGGATGGTGTGGCGCTTGGTTCTATCATAGGCAGGCACTATGATGGTAACTTTCGCTATCTTGTGAACGACTTGCTGATGAATCTGCCTGGTCTGGCACCGGTATGCATACCAATCAATAAGACGGGAAGCCAGAGCCGTCAGTTTCCTGCAATGGTGGAAGCCGGATTCAGGAGCAACTACCATATGCTGATGTTCCCTGCCGGATTATGCTCAAGGAGACAGGCTAATGGAGAGATACGCGATTTACCTTGGACCAAAACTTTCATTCAGAAAAGCATTCAGACGCAGCGCGATGTGGTGCCAATACATTTCGATGGTCGCAATTCTGAGAAATTCTACAACATAGCCAATTGGTGTAAACGATTGCATCTGAAATTTAATGTTGCCATGCTGTTTCTTGTTGATGAGATGTACAGAAACTGTCATAAGACATACCATATAAAGATAGGTGAGCCGATACCATGGCAAACCTTCGACCGCAGCCGTACACCTCAGCAATGGGCACAATGGGTGAGGGAGAAAGTATATGAGTTGTAAGAGTTAAAGAGTTTAATCCCATAATAATCTAGAAAATCTAGAAAGGAAATAAAGATATAATATGGAAGAACAGATAATTGCTCCTATTCCAAAGGAGATACTGAAAGCAGAACTTACCGATGATAAACGGCTGCGAATGACCAATAAGAGTCGGAATGAGATATATATAGTAACTCAACACGACTCACCGAATGTGTTGCTTGAGATTGGTCGCCAGCGTGAGATAGCCTTCCGTGCAGCAGGTGGCGGAACGGGAAAGTCTGTTGACCTTGATGAGTTCGACACCATGGACAACTGCTATAAGCAGCTCATAGTCTGGAATCCTGAGGCTGAAGAGATCATAGGAGGCTATCGTTATCTGTTGGGTAAGGATGTTGACTTTGATGAGAATGGTCAGCCAATCTTGGCAACGAGCCATATGTTTCATTTTTCAGACAAGTTTATCAAGGAATATCTGCCTAAGACCATAGAACTCGGACGTTCATACGTGTCGCTTGAATATCAGAACACCCGTCAGAACCCTAAATCCCTCTTCGCCCTCGATAATCTCTGGGATGGACTTGGAGCGCTGATGGTGATATTCCCAGACTGTCGGTATTTCTTTGGAAAGATGACCATGTATCCATCCTACATCCGTAAGGGTCGCGATATGATACTCTATTTCCTGAAGAAACACTTCGATGATAAGGAAAACCTTGTTATCCCAATGAAACCCCTTCAGCTTGAGACACCGGAGACAGAACTCGAGGCACTCTTCTGCGAAGATGATTTCCGTAAGGACTATCGCATACTCAACCGTGAGGTACGGGCAATGGGGCTCAACATACCTCCGTTGGTAAATGCTTATATGAACCTCAGTCCAACGATGAAACTCTTTGGCACAGCCATCAACTATGGCTTTGGCGACGTGGAAGAAACCGGCATCCTCATTGCTGTGGACGAGATACTCGAGGAAAAACGCGTACGCCACATGGAATCTTTTGCCAAGGAGCATCCTGAGGCTGTAATGATAACCTCAGGAGCCAACAAGGTGATTACCGAGCAAGGATAATTGCTGCCACAGTGGTGATATCCGTCACATCAATCCTATCATCACCATTGGCGTCAGCGTTGGATTTATTTATCTCGCAACCCTCTTTCCCCAATATGAATGCTGCTATCGTAGTGATATCAGCAACATCCACTTTGCCATCAGCGTTAGCATCGCCTGTCAGCATCTGGTCAGGAACCTGGATAAACATATCGTAGATGCGGGCACCACCCTTGCTGTTGTTGTTTGTTATGCTGATGGTGAGTGCATCGGTGGTTTCGGTGAGACCGGCTTCGGCGAGGATGTCGAAGTTGCAATAGGTGCCTTTAGCATATTCCTGAGTGGTAAGACTACCACTTGTGCCATCACCTTTCTGCCATTTGATATTAAACTTGCGCTTGCCTGTGAAGTGAAGGTTTACAAGCAGTTTCATACAACCATTGGAGAGTGTCCACTTAACACCACCATTATCGCGGCTCATATCGATAGCTCCGATAGTGCAGCCGGCAGGAATGCTGCCATCACTCTCAGTGTAGCCAGGATTAAGTTTTGTTACGTAATTGGAGTTTGTTCCCTGCACAAGTGAAAGGATTTGATCCATCTCGTGAGGCAGAGCGTTGATGCTATCCTGAAGATGATACCAGTCGCCGGTCACGATATGGTTTGGAGCAACAAGGGTGATTGTTCCATGACGGGTGATATCCTTCTTCCCTCCCAATGCCGCCACATCATAGGTGCCTGACTCTGTAGGTGCGCCAGATATGGTGAGTGTGCTGTCGTTATCCATAGTATATGTCAAACCGGCAGGAAGGTTGGCAACCTCGAGAATCTTTGCCGAACCGCCCATTTGGAAGGTTATAGGCGAGATGGCGTTGCCGATTATCACCTCCTGAGAGGCGTTGGATGTCAGGCAGTCGAGAGTTGCTTTCTGTCCGACAGGCACATCTGGCGTACCAGGAATACCGGGAGTCTCGTATGCTCCGAAGTCAGGACGAAGGTCGTTGAAAGGGATGGTGATATCATCCACAGTCACCAACTCCAAGTCGGCGGCAATGGCTTCTTCCTCGGTCATGAAACGTGCTGGCTCAAAGGCTACTATAGAGTCGCCGATATCCTTCATGACAGTACCTTCTACGAGGCGGGCAAAGTCGTTGTCGGGCAGAGAACCGTCGGCCTGTCGTGGAGCCATGAAGTCGTCAACGCTGAGACTCTTGAACTGAGCGGTATAATCCTGAGTCTTTGGTTTTGCACCATCAATCTTTTGCCCCTCCTTGTAAGGATTGCAACCATCGAGAGTTGTCCAACTGTTATAGTCGGTGTTAGGCACCTGACTGCCTTCCTTATCTTCGGAAAGAAACTCATGGTTCAGTTTCGTTGGGTTGAAACCTATACAGTTGCGGATATGCATACCGCCATATTTAAAGATGGCAGGGAAACGGAAGTTATATTCGTTACCAAAGCCAACACAGTTGAGTATATACATCCCTTCGTAGGCGTTGTTCTGATCGAAACCTTTATGCAGATTGTCGAAGGCAACGCAGTTCTTCACCACATGAGCCCCCACACTCTGGTCGAAGGCAGCGCCACCACTTGAACCGCCACCGCCGAGCTTGAAACCATTTCCATTGCCCACAGCATCGCCTGAAGGGGAATAGCCATTATGATAGCTCCAACAGTTGTCGATCAGCACAGGATGATAGACCATATACAGATCCCACCCATCATCGCTGTTGGTCCATGAACGGCAGTTGTGGAATTCAGTGCCTGGACCCGGAAAGAGCTTGCATGCAAAACCGTCAGCATCGCCACCATCGTCGCTGCCGCTATAGGTGCGCGAGTCATAGTTGTTGTATGAGTCGCAGTTCTTCACTATATTGCCACAGCAGAACTGATAGCCAGGGTTGAACTTCGGATTACCGGCAGGTAGTGATTTCGTCTCCTCAATTGTAAAGTCCTTATACATACCAATCTGCAGACCGGTGTCGTTGTTATCGTGGAAGATGCAGTTCTCTATAATATTGTACGACCCTTCTACCTTCATGCCGTTGTCCTCGGCATTGCAAAGGGTGAGCCCTTTGAAATGCCAGTAGTTGGCAAGGTGGTTTACGTAGATGCAGCGACCCATCTTGAAGTCGGATTCTGTGGTGTGATGCATGCCGGAACCGTCTATCACTACCTCTCCTGTTCCTGGTATTGCCCACATGTAGCAACGGCGCTTTTCAGAGGTCGCCTTTTCTGGGATCTTTATTCTTTCTGAGATGATATAGGTGCCACCTTTTATCCATATTGTGTCGCCTGGTTCCACAAGCTCTACTGCTTTATGTATGGTGAGCAGTGGATGTTCTGTATCGGTTCCTGCATTATCATCACTGCCATTAGTGGCAACATAAATATTGCTGGTTATACCATTTATCTTGGATGGATAGGCAAGAACCAAGACGATAATAAAGATAGAAATTAAGTTTGCTCTTCTCATATTTAATTGATTTCCATTGCAGTACCAGGTTCTATTTTGAATATTTTTCTGCGTTCAACTTCAATTCGCTGAAGTTGATATTAGTTATCTAAGATAATAGATGCGGTCTTGGTTATGTCGCCCACGTCTATCACACCGTCACCGTTTGCATCAGCGGCATTGAAGTTGAAGTTTTTCGGGTCCTCTCCGAGTATGTATGATGCTATGGTTGTTATGTCGGCAACGTCAATCTGGCGGTCGGCATTGGCATCGCCTGGCTTTATCTGCCACTCTTCAATGCCCACTATCCTGCCAAACTTACTCCATACGCCGCTGTCAGCCTGATAGAGCGACTTGCTGTTGTCGGGAACTATGAGTACGACATTTTCCAAATCGTCACCTTCGAATGCTGACTCAGGTGCTGCCTGAGGGGTGTCCCAATGAACGGTCACCGTGCAGAGGTTCTTGCAGTAGGCAAAGGCATAGTTGCCGATGCCCGTTGTGGTGGCAGCGCGGGTTTTTGCTACTGCTGCACCGATTGACGATGGTATGTCAAGGTTGTTTATTGCTGAGTTGCCTTCAAAGGCACGTTCGGCAATAGTGGTAACAGGCACTTCCTTACCGTTGATCTCAATGCTCTCCGGTATCGTGGTGTTTGCTCCTGCATCACTCTGTCCGAGTATCACGGCCTCGCCGTTCTGTATGGTAGCGTTCATGTCGGTATTCTCATTTGACACCATCTCGATGAGTGGGGCGGTGATGTAGGTGTTCGACCGTCTTCCTACTGTGTAATATCGCTGATATGCTTCTTTTGAACCTGCCGGTATGTATATGGCCGAGATGTCGGTGGAGGTGAGGTATGAGCACGAAGGCTCACTGTCTTCGCAAACTATTGTGGCACCTTTTGCCATAGAAAGTATGTTTATGACACATTCCTTAGGGATGGTGAGATGGGTTAGGGTGGTGCTCAACTCATACACTTCCTTGACGCTGGCAGGCAGACTGAAGTTCTGCACGTATGGAATGTACAGATAGCCGATATATTTGAGCGTTGGTGGAAGTATGACATGCTCCAGATTGTTGCAATTTAAGAATTCAGTGTTTGAATATGCGTCAGACTCTCTATAACCAAGGCTTTCAAGTTGTGTATGACTGAAGTCTGCGC
>R18__coassemble_1951_pt1 | contig 16275 bp, 11 predicted proteins | sample R18__metabat2_low_PE_027 | metagenome-assembled genome bin R18 | reverse complement strand
TATAGTGTGTATGTAGTGTGTATGGAGTGTGTATATAGTGTGTATGTATAAAAGACTAATATTTGAAAATTGTTCTAAAAGTAAGATAATTACCGAAAATTAATCCGACAAACAAATACTTTACACAGCTTAGCAATACTCTCGACAAACAATAAAATAGCAAATCTATATCTTTACATTTCTTTGCCAAGTAAAATTTAAATAATATTAAAAATTGTAAAGTTAAAAATATTATATGTACCTTTGCAGCCGATTTTAGAAGATTTAAGAGTTTTAAAACATAGAAAAATCTAGAAAAATCTAGAAATATCTAGAAAATTCTAGACAAATCTAGAAATTCTAGACAAAAAAAATTAAATAAAACAGATATGAACGACAAGAAAAACATCATCCCGTTTCTAAAGACGGAACTACAGAAGAAAGGTATCTCACAGCGTGAATTTGCCACTCTTATAGGCCAGAGCGAGACTGTTGTCTCACGTTGGTTTGCCGGCAAGGTAGGTATCTCGCCAAAAAACATCTCTACAATAGAGGAGAAGTTAGGTATCAATATCACCCCTCAGCCTAAAAGCAAAAAGACAGCCCTTATAACAGGTATTACCGGTCAGGACGGCAGCTATCTGAGTGAGTTCCTGCTTGAGAAGGGCTACGATGTCCACGGCATCATCCGTCGTAGTTCGGTAGATTACCGAGAGCGCATTGCCCACCTCGAAGGACAGGAGAATTTCCACCTTCATTATGCCGACATGGGCGACTCGATGTCACTCGTAAAGGTTGTTGACCAGGTTCAGCCCGACGAGATCTACAACCTTGCTGCGCAGAGTCACGTACAGGTAAGTTTCGACTCACCTGAGTTCACAGCCGATGTTGACGCTACCGGTGTGCTCAGGGTGCTGGAGGCTGTCCGTGCCTGTCATCTTGAAGGTTCTTGCCGTATCTATCAGGCCTCAACATCCGAGCTCTACGGCAAGGTTGAAGAAGTGCCGCAGAACGAGAACACACCTTTCCACCCTTATTCACCTTATGCCGTAGCCAAACTCTATGGTTTCTGGATAGTGAAGGAATATCGTGAAGCCTACAACATGTTTTGCTGCTCCGGTATCCTCTTCAACCACGAGTCAGAACGTCGTGGTGAGACCTTCGTAACAAGAAAGATCACCCTTGCTGCAGCCCGAATATCGCAGGGACTGCAAGACTGCCTCTATCTTGGCAACCTGTCAAGTCTGCGCGACTGGGGATATGCCAAGGACTACGTGGAATGTATGTGGCTGATACTGCAGACCAACAAACCGGAAGATTTCGTTATCGCTACCGGTGTGCAGCACAGCGTACGTGAGTTTGCCACATTAGCTTTCCATTATGCCGGCATAGAGCTGAAATGGGAAGGTAAAGGTGCCGAAGAGAAGGGTATCGTCATCGATGGACCGGAAGAACTCTTAGGGAAGACCGTCGTTGCCGTATCACCAGACTTCTACCGTCCTACTGACGTTGTGAACCTCTGGGGCGACCCTACAAAGGCCAAAGCAAAACTTAAGTGGAATCCAACGAAGACCACCTTTGAACAGTTGGTGAAGATAATGGTTGATCACGACATGGCTAAGGTTGCTGGCGACAAAGCATCGCAGCGTGTACGTACCAACCTTGCCGAATACCTGGAGAAAGGAATTGTCAAGTAAGTGTCAAGCAAAAAGATCAAACAAGATGAAACAGGATAGTAAGATATATGTTGCCGGTCATCGTGGCATGGTGGGTAGCGCAATAGTAAGAGAACTGCAGCGGCAGGGCTACACAAACATCATCACCCGCACACATAAGGAACTGGACCTCACACGTCAGGATCAGGTGGAGACATTCTTCGAGGCAGAGAAGCCTGAATACGTATTCCTTGCCGCAGCAAAGGTGGGCGGTATCATAGCCAACCAGAGTGCGCTTGCCGACTTCATGTACGACAATATGATCCTCGAGATGAACGTTATCCATGCAGCATGGAAGAACGGCTGCAAGAAATTGGAGTTTCTTGGTTCCAGCTGTATATACCCCCGTATGGCTCCACAGCCTATGCCGGAGAGTTGTCTGCTGACAAGTGAGCTGGAGAAGACCAACGAGGCATACGCCCTGGCTAAGATAAGCGGACTGAAATACTGCGAGTTCCTCAATCGTCAGTATGGCACAGACTATATCTCCGTGATGCCTACAAACCTGTATGGTCCTAACGACAACTATCACCCAGAACATAGTCATGTGTTGCCGGCTCTCATACGCCGTTTCCACGAAGCCAAGGAAGCCAACCTGCCGTCGGTAACCTGCTGGGGCGATGGTTCGCCACTACGGGAGTTCCTTTATGTTGACGACCTGGCAAACCTCTGCGTGTTCCTTATGAACAACTACAGCGGCAACGAGACCGTGAACGCCGGAACAGGTAAGGAACTGACCATAAAGGCGCTTACCGAATTGGTGGCAAAGGTCGTTGGCTACAACGGCAGGATAGAATGGGATACAACACGTCCTAACGGCACGCCACGCAAGCTCCTCGATGTATCGAAGGCAGCAACCTTAGGATGGAGGTACCACACAGAGCTAGAAGACGGTATCCGTCTGGCATATCGCGATTTCCTGGAAAACCCTATGCGCGCCGAGCGCTGATCCCTCACAGAGAATGTCTCTCACAGATATGGCTTTTTAAAGTTTATCAAGCCTATTGCGTCTGCACGAGACATTCTCTTTGTATTCTTTCGTAGCGTCCAGCTCGTAGGGCGTACGTTTTTTGGGGCTCTCATTGCACTATTTTTATCCGTGCAAATTTGAGCAGAAGTTGTTTGCGGCCGGTGTTTTGGAATTCCACGGTGGCTTTGGTATTCTCTCCCTCTCCGTCAATGGCTATTACCTTGCCTATACCGAATCGTTCGTGCTCTATAGTGGCTCCTATCTTAGGCACAGCAATCTGCGTGTTGGATGAAGACTGACTTTTTGAAGGTTGGACAGACCCACTACGAGGAATGTGTACCAATCGAGAACCGGAGAAGGTTGAGACTTTTTTATCCGTAGATACAAAATGCCTTGAGGCTTGTGATGTTGCTGACGTTTCTTGAGCAACAGACGACTTACCAGAGTCATCCTGCAGGTATGCCTTGTCGATATCATGTATGAAACGGCTTGGTGTATCGAATTCGAGTTGTCCGAAACGCCAGCGGTTCTGTGCTGTGGTGATGTAACAATGACGCATGGCTCGGGTGATGGCTACGTAGAAGAGTCGACGCTCCTCCTCCAGAGCACGGAGTGAGCCTACACACATAGGTGAAGGGAAGATATTTTCCTCCACTCCCACAATAAAAACAGTTGGAAATTCCAGTCCCTTGGCGCTGTGTATAGTCATCAGCGACACCTTTGGCTGTAATTCTTCTGCTGCGGTTGAGCCCGGTGAAGGGTCGGCATCGGTGAGCAGAGCCACCTCCTGCACAAAATGCGACAGGGATATCTGGTTGACGTTTCCTTCTTCACGCCTGGACTGGACAAAGTCCATCAGACTATTGAGAAGCTCTTCAAGATTCTCCTGACGTGCAACGTCTTCCACCTCATGACTAGCGTATAGGTCGTCTCTGATACCACTCCTGATGATGATATCCTTTCCAAGCTCATAAGCATCAACAGTTGCAAGACGTTCCACAAAACTCTTTATTATTGATGTGAAGCCTTCCAGACGGGTAACAACTCCTTTGTTTACATCGAGGGAGTAATACTGCGGGTTATCAGCCACCTCCCAGAGACTCACCTTATGTTGCTGTGCGCAGGTGATAATCTTTGTCACGGTGGTGTCGCCAATACCACGCCCTGGATAATTGATGATGCGCTTGAATGCTTCTTCGTCGGCAAGGTTTACGATGAGACGGAAATATGCCATCACATCCTTGATTTCCTTGCGCTGATAGAAGCTCATGCCGCCATAGATACGGTAAGGGATATTCTCTTTACGCATAGCCTCCTCGAAGGTACGGCTCTGGGCATTTGTGCGGTAGAGAATGGCAAAATCATCGTAGGCAGCATGTTCCATCCGACGAATACGCTGTATCTCCTTGCATACAACGATGGCTTCTTCACGGTCGCTGTAGGTATGTTTGAGGATTATTCGGTCGCCTTCTGATTCTTCGCTATAAACATCCTTATGTATCTGTTTCTCATTGTGTTTGATAAGTGAGTTGGCAGCAGCAACAATACGTTTGGTGCTTCGATAGTTGCGCTCGAGTTTGAATGTACGTGCACCGGCATACGACTTGGTGAAACCTAGTATGTTGTCGATATTGGCACCACGGAAAGAGTATATACTCTGTGCATCATCGCCAACAACGCACACTTTCTGACGCTCAAGGGTGAGTTGCTTTATTATCTCGTGTTGGGCATAGTTGGTGTCCTGATACTCATCAACAAGGACAAATTCAAACCTCCCAGCCCATTTTGCCTTAATCTCAGGTAGGTTACGGAAGAGGTAGTAGGTATTGATGAGCAAATCATCGAAGTCCATTGCGTTTGCCTGTCGGCAGCGGTCCCAATAGTTGCGATATATCTCGGAGAGCATAGGCATCTTCGACGACTCGTCGCGGAGGCGTATGTAGCGGTCGTTCTCGTAGTCGGAAGGTAGCACCAGTTTGTTCTTTGCTTCTGAGATTCTGTTCTGAACATTGCCCACCTTATATTCCTTATCGCTGAGGTCGAGTTCCTTTATGATGCGCTTGATGAGTGATTTGGAGTCGGTTTCGTCGTAGATGGTGAAATTTGATTCGAAACCTATATATTGTGATTCTATACGCAGAATACGTGCAAAGATGGAGTGGAAGGTACCCATCCACAATTGTGCCGCCAAACCTTCATCAACAAGTTTACCTATACGACTGCGCATCTCCCGGGCAGCCTTGTTTGTGAATGTAAGGGCAAGGATGTTGTAAGGTCGCAGTCCTTGCTGCATGAGATATGCTATCTTGTAGGTCAGGACACGTGTCTTCCCCGATCCGGCACCAGCGATAACGAGCGACGGACCGTCGCAGTATTCCACCGCCTGAAGTTGGCTGTCGTTAAGTTCGTCTCTAAGATTCATTTCTTTCATTTCATTTTTACCACGATAATACCTATTTGTGCTGCTTTGGTGTGCTGGTACTGATAGAGTGTTTTAACCTCTTCGACTACTTTCCCTTTTATCTTCGAAGCATCAATCATGTGTAGTTTGTCACCATGCCATACCGCTATGCCGAGATGAGCCACGTCGAGACATTCGGCTGAAGTCACCATACAGACAATATCGCCATTTGAGATACATGCCAAATCCTTCTTACCGCCATTGAGCAGTTGCTTGGGAATGTATCGGAATGAGAATCCTTTCAGGTTGTCTTCGCAGCGTGATATCTTGGCAAGGAGTTTGTCGTTGGTAGCTATCTGCCGATAACTCTTCCGCAACTTTGTCATTATGTTGTACCCTGGTGATTTCGTTGCGGTGAATGGTGGTGTGGGCTCCTGCGGCCAGCTAACAAAGCCCATACGGACGTTGTCTTTTATCCAATCGGTGAAATAATGCAGACGTGAAGAGAAATCCTCAATCTTTCCGTCTCTGTATCTAAGTTTCTGGAGATAGCGGCAATAAGCGCTAAACGTGTATTCCTGATGTTTGCAGCAGAGAGCCAGGGCAGCAACCGTCTCAACAAACGTGGTGCAGTCGAGTCGGCGAAGGTCTATTATCAGTTGTTCCTTTTTTGTCTGCTCAAGAACATAGTTCTCATATCTCACGCCGATAAATTTGCGTGCAAAGTGCAGGGTCCAGTTGGTGTCTTTCTCCATCTTGCTGGCTTCATGAAGCAGGTTCACAACCTTTATGGAATCGTATCGGGAATATACTCCGTAAGCAAACGATAGCGAAAACGAAAACAGGAAAGCAAAAACAAGGAGTATTCTCTTCATGGGAGTTGTCATTTTTTCCTTCTTTGGAAATTAAAACCGAAATATAGATTCATATCACCAAAGATGTTGAGTGTGGAGAAATGTTCTCTTCTGTAGGTGTAGGTATGAAGTATGGCACTTGCTCCGGCAAACCAGCGTCCGTTGTTATACACTAGTCCGAAACGGCCTGTTCCATCGATGTTGAGATCGTCGAGCGAGAAGAAGACACGCTGAAACCATTTCCTGTCATTCTTGTTTTCGTATTCTCCTGTTGCCCTGTCTATTGCCAGGGCGGCAGACAAGGAGGCGTTGAAAAGACAATTCTTTGCAAAAACCCAATTGTAACTATAACCGACAGAAAAGTTGATATCAGTATATTTCACCTTTTTTACGCGAAAAGCAGAGTCGAGGATTAGCGGGTCTATGTTGTATTCGCTTAGCAGGGTGTCCATCTTGGTATTGTCGTAGTTCATGGAATGACGCGTGTATCCAATACCGGCTATTATAGACCCCGCACTCCTCTTTTGCTGAGTGCTCTGGCTGTAGGCTGCCGGATATGAGAATTTCTTGCTGTTGGCAACGAAATGCAGGTTAAAACCGGAAATACCTACATCGACACCACTGAATGGGATATTGTAGAGGCATCGGGTATCGATACCTGATCCGATTTCCAGGGATTTTATACGATAGTAGTTTCCAGTCTGACGAAAAAAGATGTCCACGCCAAAGAGTGAGGTATAAAGACTAGCACTGAAATCTTTTCTTGATTTACGGTCGCCGGAAAGACGTCCCAAGTTCACGTCGAGTGTGTAGCCAAGAAACAGCCATCGCCATCCGAAATAAGGTCCAACTCGAGGGTTCAGATCAGGACCTAAAGTTACCGACACGTCCTCTGACTTTAGTCGGTATCGTTCCATCGACTGAGTGCCTTGAATCATTGCAGCGAAGTTATAATGATTAGGTTCGATGTATGTGGTGTCGTAATCATTGAAAGCCTCGATGAAGTCATTTACCATTTTGAGAAACTTGCCACCTTTAGCAAATCCCTGGTCAGGATATGCCGAAGAAAGGAGAATAATCAGGAATGTAAAGCAAACTTTTCTGATCATATCTTACCAAGAATCTTATCCATAACCCAGTTTGTTGGAGTAGTTTCTATCGAGTTACATTCACATACAGCACCGCCCTGCAGATGTTTTATCACTCGTTCTATCAATGGCAGTTGCACGTAGGAAGGGTTCTCTATCTCAATGTAGTCAACGCCCGTCTCTGTCTGCAAGGCTATTGGCTCGTAGGTATAGACGGAGAATTTCAGCGAGCCTTTGTCGCCTATAACCTCGATGCGGTCTTCCTGTGCCGACTCGTTGGCGACAAAACACCAGGAACCACTGCCTATCAATCCATCTTCGAACTTGAAACAGGCGCTTACGCTGTCTTCCGTTTTATATAGTCCGCCTCTGTTCACTGCTATTCCTTTTGCCTCGATAATGATGCCGAAAAAGAACTGAACCAAGTCAATCTGGTGAGGGGCAAGATCGTAGAAATATCCACCTCCCGCTATGTCGGGCTGAAGTCGCCAAGGCAGGTTGTCTTTGTTGTAGTCCAAAGCACGCGGAGGAACTGCAAAACGTAATATGACGTTTACCGGTTTCCCTATTGCATTATTGTGCAGAAGTTCTTTCACCTTAAGGAAATAAGGCAGGTAGCGACGATAGTAAGCAACAAAACAAGGGATGCCCGTCTTTATCGATATGCGGTTTATACGGGCACAGTCTTCATACGTGGCAGCAAGAGGTTTTTCTATATACACGGGCTTGCCGGCCTTCATAGCCATTATGGCAAAGGTGGCATGTGAAGATGGTGGAGTGGCTATATATACAGCATCAACATCATTACAATCGATAAGTTCCTGAGCATCAGTGAACCATCTTCTGATGCTATGACGCTCAGCATAAGAACGTGCCTTGTCCTTATCCCTGCTCATCACAGCAACAATCTCCGACCCTTCAATAATATTGAATGCCGGACCGCTCTTTTTCTCGGTTGCCTCGCCGCAGCCTATAAATCCCCAGCGTATTGTCTTCATTCCGCCACAAAGGTAAGAAACTTTGTACAAAAACGAAGAACAAAAGCGAAAAGTATTGCGCAAAAATATTAAAAAAACTTAAAAATACGCAAATAATTACTAACCGCTTACCGCTAACCGCCAACCTTTTTTTACCTTTGCACTTGCAAATTTTAAAGTTTAATTAGAAATGGACGATTATTACGCGACAAGTTTCTGCTCTACCGAGGGGTGCAGATATTTGATTTCGGGTTATTGTGCATAGTTCAGAAACCGGAATCTCTCTGTTTACCTCTCCTTGTTTGAAGACTTGTTTTTAAGAAAAAAGGTAAACATTATGAGAAGATTCTGGAACATAAGTCAAAATCTTAACGAGATTGACGAATGGCAGCCAAATTCTTGGGTGCAGGTTACATGTCCTACAGATGAGGACATCCAGTGGTTGGAAGAAAAATTCAAGATTCCTGATTATTTCATCTCCGACATCAGCGATAACGATGAGCGTGCCCGTTATGAGTTTGATGATGGATGGAGATTGGTTATCCTCCGTATTCCTTTTGTCAAGGAGGTGCAAAGCCGCACTCCATTCACAACCATACCTTTAGGATTCATACAGAAAGGTGATGTCATAATCACAATATGTTTCTACGAAACCACCATGATGATCGACTTTGTCAGTTATCAGCAGAAACGCGGGCTGGGATTCACAGACTATGTGGATATGATATTCCGCCTTTTCTACTCTTCGGCAGCATGGTATCTGAAGAGACTGAAGCAGATAAGCGTCAGAATAGATAAAGCGAAGAAAGAATTGGACAGAGGAGTCAACAACGAATCACTTATCGGACTGAGTAGGTTACAAGACTCTTTAACATATTTTATAACCTCTATCCGTGGTAATGAGAACCTGCTTCAAAAACTGAAATTCAAACTTCCTGTCGATGAAGTCGATACCGACTTGATTGAAGATGTAAGCATCGAGATGTCGCAGGCCAGAGAAACCACAAATATCTATTCTGATATCCTGGAATCCACAATGGACACCTACTCCAGCATCATCAACAACAATATGAACACCGTGATGAGAACCCTTACCTCGGTGAGCATCATACTCATGTTCCCTACCCTGATAGCCAGTATCTTCGGAATGAACCTGATAAATGGTATGGAAACAAATAAAGTAGGCTTCTGGGTGGCAATACTTCTGTCGGTCGTTATTTCAGGAAGTGCATGGTGGATTTTCCGTCACAAACGTCTTATTTAGTTAAAAAAATATAAAAATAAGGTTGGCAAACCCGCCAAACCATCGTTTTTCTTACAAAGTTTCTTACCTTTGTGCCAAAGTGTTGATTATTCGCACATCAAGAAACAACTAAAATTTGTATATGATGGACTCTCAAGAATTGAAAAAGCAAGAAGACTTGCAAGTTACAAGTGAAGAATCTCAGGTTGCAGAAGCAGCTGTGGTTGAAAATTCCGTTGAAGAGACAACAGTAGTTGAAAACACCCCAGAAGAGGCAGTCGCTGTTGAAAATGCCCCAGAAGAGGCAGAACCTGCTAAGGTAGTCTATTCTTCCAAAGAGGAAGTGATTGCCCGTGTTAAGGAAATAGCCCATAACGACGAAGCACCTCAGAAAGCAGAAATCGACAACCTGAAGACAGCATTTTATAAGTTCCACCTTGCAGAGCGCGACGCCCAGTATAAGGAATACATCGCAAATGGCGGTGATCCTGAGAAATACGAGGTGGCTCCAAGTCAGGACGAAGAGGTGTTCAAAGCAGAAATGGGGCTTATAAAAGAGAAAAGAGCTTTGGCAGCAAAACAGCAGGAAGAAGAAAAGAAAGTCAACCTTGCAAAGAAACTTGAGATTATAGAAAAGATCAAGGCTATTGCAACTTCTCCGGAAGAGGCAAACAAATCATACAAACAGTTTAAGGAACTGCAGCAGCAATGGAAAGAGATAAAGGCTGTGCCGGCTGAGCAGGCTAACATGTTATGGAAGAACTACCAGCTGTATGTGGAGCAGTTCTACGATCTGCTGAAACTCAACAATGAAGCCAGAGAATACGACTTCAAGAAAAACCTTGAACTCAAGACGAAGCTTTGCGAAGCAGCAGAGAGACTCGCTGACGAAGCGGATGCTGTAAGCGCTTTCCATCAGCTGCAGAAGCTACATCAGGAATTCCGCGAGATAGGTCCTGTTGCCAAGGAACTGCGTGAAGAGATTTGGGCTCGTTTCAAGGCAGCATCAACAGTTGTCAACAAGGCTCATCAGTCTCATTTCGAAGAACTGAAAACTCAGGAGGAGGATAATCTTCAGAAGAAGACAGCTCTCTGCGAGAAAGTTGAGGAGCTTGCAAAGCAAGAAGTTAAAAACTCTGGTGAATGGGAAAAGCTTACAAAGGCAATAATGGACATTCAAGCTGAGTGGAAAACAATTGGTTTTGCTCCACAGAAGATGAACGTCAAGATATTTGAACGTTTCCGTGCTGCCTGCGATGCATTCTTTACAAAGAAAGCAGAATACTTCAAAAATATCAAACAGACATTTGCTGAAAATGCCGAGAAGAAAAAAGCATTAGTGGCAAAAGCTCTTGAAATGAAAGATAGCACAGATTGGAAAAAGACTTCTGATGCTTTCATACAACTGCAGAAAGAATGGAAGACAGTTGGTATGACTACCAAGAAGCTTGGTGATGCGCTGTGGGAGGAATTCCTTGGTGCATGCAACCAGTTCTTTGAAGCTCGTAATGCCGCTACTAACAGCCAATATAAAGAGGAGCGCGAGAATCTTACCAAGAAAAAGAGCATTATTGCCCAACTGAAAGAACACCTTGAGAATGGTGCCGAAGAGGCAACAGAAATTGTAAACAAACTCAATGAGGAATTCGGCAAGATTGGACATGTTCCTTTCAAGGAAAAAGACAAGATTTACAAGGATTATCGCGAGGTGATGGATAAAATCTCTGATAAATTCAATATCAGTCTGAATAAACATAAGGTAGAAGATTTCAAGAACAACCTGAAGAATATTGTCCGTGAAGGTGAAGACGCCGTACTGGCAGAGAGATCACGACTCATGCGACAGTATGAAACCATGAAACAGGAAATCCAGACCTACGATAACAACCTCGGTTTCCTCAGCGTTGCAAGCAAGAAAGGCAACAGCCTCATCGACGAGATGAACCGCAGAAAAGAAAAACTCGTTGCCGACGTTCAGGTTATCTACGAAAAGATAAAATCGATAGATCAGGAAATATCAAAGAAATCTGAAGAAAAAGCAGAAAAGTAAAAATGTCTTTTATTTCCCTTATTGTTCTTTTATAATTCTTTTATAGTTCTTTTATTCTCTATAAAACATTTATAAGAAAATCATAAAAGAGCCATAAGAAAACGATAAGAGAAAATAACAAATTGAGGCTGCAAGGAAGCATTATTGCTGAATTGCAGCCTTATTGTGTGCAAGAACCTGCAAGGTAATTTGCTTTATCTGCTCTTTCAGCCCGTTGATGAAATCGACAGCTTTGTATTTGTTGTGCTCTATATCGCGCAGTTTCTTTTCCCAGATACCCGTCAGCTCACAACTCTTAAGCAGTTCTTCCTGAATAAGATCTATAAGTTCTAAACCTGTTTGTGTTGCATATAGAGTTTTTCTTTTTCTTTCTATATAACCTCTTTTGAAGAGAATTTCTATTATTCCGGCACGTGAAGACGGACGACCAATACCGTTTTCTTTAAGCGCAGCACGCAGTTCTTCGTCTTCAACAAACCTTCCTGCCGTCTCCATAGCCCTCAACAGAGTTGCCTCTGTATAAGGTTTAGGAGGAGAAGTCCATTTCTCTGTCAACTCAGGTTCGTGTGGTCCTTTTTCACCTTTCACAAAGACAGGCAGAATGGAATCCTCGTTCTGGCCGCTGTTGTCGTCATCTTCTTTCTCTTTCTTGAAAACAACCCGCCATCCTTCGTCGGAGATAACCTTACCCGTTGTGCGGAACATAACATCGCCTGCCATACCTATCACCGTGGTTGTTTCAAACTTACAATCTTCATAGAAAGCTGCAATAAAAGCTCGGGCAACAAGGTCGAAAACATTCCTCTCCATATCAGTCAACCCCTTTGGCGGAACACCGGTAGGGATAATGGCATGGTGGTCGGTAACCTTGGAATTATCAAACACCTTCTTGCTCTTTTTCAGAGGCTTGCCACCAAGATGTTTCACCAAATCGGCATAAGGAGCCACGCCACCAAACATAGTCTGGTAAAGACCATTCATCGTGGATGGACATTTAGAATATATATCGTCAGGGAGGAAAGTAGTGTCAACACGAGGATAGGTGGTGAACTTCTTCTCATATAAAGCCTGAATAATCTTCAGAGTCTGATCAGCGGAATAACCGAATTTCTTATTGCAGTCAACCTGCAGAGATGTAAGGTCATAAAGGCGAGGTGGAGCTTCTGTGCCTTTCTTCTTCGTGATGGAGGAAATCTCAAACTCCTCTTTTCTGATATCTTCGAGCACTCTCCTACCCTCCTCCTCTTTCTCGTATTCCACAGCCCTGTATATCGGACCTTTTGGCTTCAGAGTCTTACCTTCTTTAGCTGCTGCCTCTATAGCTGCCTGCTCCTCTGCCTCAGCGTCTTCATCACGGGCTATTGCGGTAAACTTCGTATCACGGTATATCGTGGAAAGTACCCACGACTGTTTAGGGACAAAGTTCTCAATCTCTCTTTGACGGTTCACGATAAGGGCAAGTGTTGGCGTCTGCACTCTGCCCACAGAGAGTACCTGGCGTTGTTTGCCATATTTTATTGTATATAAACGTGTTGCATTTATCCCCAACAGCCAGTCGCCTATTGCTCTTGAGAGTCCTGCCTCATAAAGCAGCTGATAATGACTCTGATCTTTCAGATTACGGAATCCTTCTCGAATGGCCTCTTCTGTCAGCGAGGATATCCAAAGTCTCTGAACAGGACATTTGGCTCCTGCCAACTGCATAACCCAACGTTGTATCAACTCACCCTCCTGACCGGCATCACCACAGTTTATGATGCCATCTGCCTTCTGCATAAGTTTCTCTATAATAGCGAACTGCTTCTCTATACCCCGGTCTTGTATCAGTTTTATTCCGAAACGCGGCGGAATCATAGGTAAGGAAGCAAGCGACCACGATTTCCATTGCGCTGTGTAGTCGCTAGGCTCTTTAAGTGTACAGAGATGACCAAAAGTCCAGGTCACCTGATAACCGTTACCCTCCATATAACCATCACGAGAGCTATTGGCACCAAGAACCTTGGCTATATCACGTGCTACACTCGGCTTTTCGGCAATACAAACTATCATTCTACGTTGGGATGCTTTGATTTTTTTTGCGCTTGAATTTTATTTCGTTTGCAAAGGTAATAAACTTTGCAGGAAAACGAAAGACGAAAACAAAAACAATCATGCACGATTATTAAAAAAACTTAAAAAAGACACACTTCTTTACACCTCTTTCACTTTTTTTGGTCGAAGTTTTCTAACTTTGCAATCGAATAAAGATCCCTGAAAACTGGAACGCGGCTTGGAAATAGGTTTATTGTATGGTAATTAGGAATATCAACGACTTTATTGATTATCTCTCGAAGATGAAAACTCCTGACAACAGGAGCCTTAATTTCTATGCAGGAAAATCAGAAGTCGCAACCGTACGCAGAAAGAATCTGTTGGCTTATCTTAAGACCATGGAAGATTTCAAGCCCAATACAATCCTTGTTGGCGAAGCGCCGGGCTTCCATGGTTGTGCAAAGACTGGCATTGCCTTCACCGACGAGATGGCAATAGCAACAGAACGTTTCTTTGAAGATAAGCAGATACGCAATTTCGGTTTGGAATCGGAACGGTCGTCGGCTATAATATGGAACGTTCTGAACAAAAAGACTGAGATGCCTCTGCTCTGGAATATATACCCTTTTTATCCATTCGGTCAGACTGTCGAAAAGAATCGTGCTCCAAGTGCAAAGGAAATTCAATTGGGTAAGGATATCTTTATGGAACTGCTTTACCTGTTCAAAGCGAAAAACATATATTGCATCGGTAAAGTGGCATATAACGCTCTTAAGGATATAATTCCTGATGTTGTTTATATCCGGCATCCCTCACATGGAGGCATGAAGGAGTGTACCGAAGCCCTGAATCAACTGCTTGTCTAGACCATCAAAAGAGCGGCCTGTAATCAACCACTTAAAATGAAAAATATTTTATTTCGACTTTTCCTGCTGTTTATCATATCTACAGTTGCAGGTAATTGTTATGCCCAAGACACACTACGTTTGAGTTCTCAGAGTGAAGTGGATAGTATCTTTGAACAACTCAACACCAAGCAGAATGTCGTTCTCCTGGTTGCTCCCGGTGTGTATTGGCTTGATGATCCTGACGACTCTCAGATTCGCATGAACGATAACGGAAAGGGTACCCCATACGCAAAGATTATCACCACACCTGAGATTCGTATTATTGGTACGGACAGCAACCCAGAGAATACCATCTTTGCCGTTAATCGCGGACAGACACAAGGGGCAATAGGCAACTTCACCATGTTGCTTTTCCGCAGTCGCAGGATCTACACCGAGAATATCACTTACGGCAATTATTGCAATGTTGACCTGGTGTATCCTCGCAATCCTTCTCTAAACAGAGAGAAGCGAAACACCGCCATCGTACAGGCACAGCTGGCACATTGTTGGGGCACCGACACCATAGTGGCCCGAAACTGCCAGTTCATCAGCAGACTCAACATGAATAATTTCACAGCTGCCCGTTATGCTGAATTCCACAACTGCTATATGGAGTGTACCGATGATGCCTTGGCAGGAAATTCCTTGTACAAGAACTGCAAACTGACCTTTTTCAGCAGCAAACCTTTCTATGCTACCGGTCAGGGTGCCACTTTCGATGATTGTGATATCTACCTTCTGACACACGGCACTCAATATTTCACGAAAGCAACCTCGCCTGTAAGCCTCATCAACACCCGTCTGCATTGCGACCACGACATCCGTCTGGCATGGTGCAAGGATAACGACCCTAGTATCTGCCATGCCGAGAATGTGACCCTCAACAGAAAGCCTGCCGAGTTTGACAGTTCGTATCATAAGTTCGTGTTGGAAAAGAAGAAGCTCTACAATTATGGTCAGCAGGAGATTGTCAACGGCAACAGATGGACATTCTCTGCCTTTGAAACTGCCGACACACGTTTCTACGACTGGCATATCGACACGACGGTTCCTGTATGGTATTATGGTAACGCTTGTGATGGTGCTGAAGGGCATGAAGGATATGTACAGGACCAGAAAGGTGCCCGACTGATTATCTCGCCTTGCAACAGCAAGAAGACTTTCAAAGGCATCTCTTTCACAGCTTGTCCGTGCAAATCAGCCGGACAGGGTTTCGGTTCGGCTCTCGGGCAATATATGGATATCTGCATCGGTATGGATGTTGAGAAACTGAATGGTTGGGGACTGCGAATACAGCGAACACCCGACTACGACCATGCTGTCGAGGTGAAACTCATAGAATACAACAACGGAAAAGTTACAGCAATTTCAAAAGCCGAGAAATGCGAACTCTTCCTGTCAGAATGTCACATTTCTGTAAAATATAGCGGTAAGAAGCTCTCTGCCGTTATCACTCACGAAGGAAAAGAGCAGATGCTGAGCCTCGATGGCGTCAACCTCAATAAAGGCGACATTATGATTCAGCACACCGGCTCAGTAGGCGCCTCTGCCTGTTTGATAAAGGATATTGAACCATTCTAAAGCCATCTTAAACCCTTAAAATCTTAAACTCTTGAACCCTTGAACTCTTAAACTCTTGAACTCTTAAACCCTTGAACTCTCAGAACCCCAACCACACTTATTCGCTCCTCGAACTAAACTCTATGGTTCGTGGTGCTATTGATGCTGTGCTTACTGATGAATACTGGGTACAGGCAGAATTGTCAGAATGTTATGAACGTGGCGGGCATTGCTACCTGGAACTTATCCAGAAAAGCGAGCTAAGCAACACACCCGTTGCCAAGGCTCGGGCTGTGATTTGGGCAAATGTGTGGCTCGTGCTGAGACGTATGTTTGAAGATACAACAGGTCAGAAACTGGCAAAAGGCATGAAGGTACTCATAAAGGTCATACCTAACTTTCATGTAGCCTACGGATTTTCGTGGCAGGTTGTCGATATTAACCCTACCTTCACAATGGGCGACCTCGTGATGAGGAAACAGGACATACTGCGCAAACTGCAGGATGAAGGCATACT
>R18__coassemble_1937_pt1 | contig 16459 bp, 14 predicted proteins | sample R18__metabat2_low_PE_027 | metagenome-assembled genome bin R18 | reverse complement strand
ATAGTGTGTATGTATAAAAGAAGAATAAAAGAAAATTGTTCTAAAAGTAAGATAATTGCCGAATTTAAGGCTACCAACAGGTCAGAATAACATAAAATGTATGGAGGAGAATCGGGATTTACAGGCGAGCCGGAAAATCGGGATTTTTCCGATAATCATTTGATTTGGTTGAGTCTTGATATGTATTTACCAAGAATATCAAATTCAATATTTACTCTTGACCCAACTTTAATATCGCAGAAGTTTGTATGTTCGAGTGTGTAAGGAATGATGGCTACCTGGAATGAGTCTTCAGTGGGGTTGCATACTGTGAGCGACACTCCGTTTACCGTTACGCTACCTTTGTCAACGGTGAAATAACCTTTCCTTGCCATCTCTTTGCTGTAAGCGTATTTGAAGGTGAAGTATTTGCTTCCGTTGGCATCTTCAACTGAGAGACATTCTGCAGTCTGATCAACATGTCCCTGCACGATATGACCATCAAGACGTCCGTTCATGAGCATTGACCGTTCAATGTTCACCTTGTCGCCAATGCAGAGTGTGCCAAGGTTGCTTCGGTCAAGAGTCTCTTTCATAGCAGTTACGACATACGTATCGTCATGTATGCCCACCACGGTAAGGCATACTCCATTATGAGATACGCTTTGGTCAATCTTAAGTTCGTTGGTAAAGGAGCAGCGCATTGTGAAGTCAATATTCTCCCTATCCTTCTTTATATTTACTATTGTTGCAAATTCTTCAACTATACCGCTAAACATATGTTTTATTTATTTATGGCTATTCAGAACTTTCAGAACCATTCAGAATCATTCAGAGCTTCTAAAAAGAAGCCGTATCGATGATGTGATGAAACTCCGACTTGAAATGTTTTGAGCGTTCCGCTTTCTTTGTAATCCACCGCTGCATGACGCAATCCCGAAGGTGTGGCCCGCCATTGAAAACAGATACTGTCTCGGTTTCATAAAATAATTTGATGAGTATCCCAATCGAACCGATACGGCTGTACGTTTTCTCTAATGCAAAGGTAGAAAACTTTGTATGAAAACGAGAAACGAAAACAAAAACTATTTCGTACGATTATTAAAAAAACTTAAAAACGCGCTGTTCTTCGTTCTTCGTCATTTATTTTCGAACGAAGTTTGTTACCTTTGTAGCGATTTATGAATGTTTACTTATAAAGGTATGAAAAGAGATCAGGAAATTTTCCAGCTTATTGAGAATGAACATCTGCGTCAGCAGAGGGGTATTGAACTTATTGCATCAGAGAATTTTGTGTCTGATGAAGTTATGCAGGCAATGGGTTCTTGTCTGACAAACAAGTATGCAGAAGGTCTGCCTGGTAAGCGTTACTATGGTGGCTGTCAGGTTGTTGATGAAGTAGAGGATTTGGCTCGTGAGAGAGTGAAGAAGTTGTTTGGTGCAGAGTTTGCTAACGTTCAGCCTCACTCTGGAGCTCAGGCTAATGCTGCTGTATTGTTGGCTTGTTTGAAACCTGGTGATACCTTTATGGGCTTGTCATTGGAGCAAGGAGGTCATCTCTCACATGGTTCATTGGTTAATACATCCGGTCTGCTCTATCGCCCTGTTTCTTATCCGCTCAACAAGGATACAGAAATGGTTGACTACGACGAGATGGAACGTATTGCCAAGGAAGAGAAACCAAAACTCATCATTGGTGGTGGCAGTGCTTACAGTCGCGAATGGGACTATGAGCGTATGCGCAAGATTGCTGATGAGGTAGGTGCTATTCTGATGATTGATATGGCTCACCCTGCAGGTTTGATTGCAGCAGGTTTGCTTAAGAACCCTGTTAAATATGCTCATATTGTTACCTCAACAACTCACAAGACACTTCGTGGTCCTCGTGGAGGTATCATCCTCATGGGTAAGGATTTCCCTAATCCTTGGGGCTACACAACAAAGAAGGGCGAGATAAAGCCAATGTCTATGCTTCTGAATGCTGCTGTGTTCCCTGGTACTCAGGGTGGTCCGCTTGAGCATGTCATTGCAGCTAAGGCAGTTGCTTTCGGTGAGTGTCTGCAGCCAGAATGGAAGGAATATGCTCAGCAGGTGCAGAAGAATGCCAAGGTGCTGGCCGACGAACTGGTAAAGCGCGGTTTCAAGATTGTAAGCGGTGGCACAGACAACCACTCTATGCTCGTTGACCTTCGCCCGAAGTATCCAGAACTGACTGGTAAGGTGGCAGAAGCAGCCCTCGTGGCTGCTGACATCACAGCCAACAAGAATATGGTGCCTTACGACACTCGCAGTGCTTTCCAGACATCAGGTTTGCGTCTTGGTACTCCAGCCATCACCACACGTGGTGCAAAGGAAGATTTGATGATAAAGATTGCAGAGATGATAGAGACTGTTCTTAACGACCCAGAAAACGAGGCTGTTATAGCAAAGGTTCGTGCAGAGGTTAATGAGACCATGCAGTCATATCCTATGTTTGCTTATTGAATGCGGTTGGCAAGATAATGTTTCTTGCCAAGAACAAGATAAAGCATAAACCCAGCAAAATTGACTGTCCACGCCGCCCAGAAAGCGGCGTGGTAGCCAAAATGCTCGGAAAGAGCACCGCCGAGCATTATCCCTAATCCAATACCAGTATCCCACGAAATCAGAATAGTAGAATTGGCAGTACCTCGTTTTGAGTTTGGTGCCATGCTGATAAACATGTTTTGGAAGGCAGGATACATGTGCCCGTTTCCCAAACCAATTGTGAAAGCAGAAATGTAGAGCAGAACCTGAAAGGTGATCTGAGAAAGATTTACCTCTGAATATGCCAATTGAGAAGCTATTGCAAACAGCAGAAAACCAACGAGAGCAAAGACTACTCCTATGTTCGCGTTATAGGTGATGCGTCCCTGATGAAGAGCATGAGCACCCTGAAATCTAGAAAGTATCAGACCGGTAGCTAATAGCGTGAAGAAAAGTCCGGCACCGCCCTTTATCCCCAACTGCTCCTGTGCAAAGATGGCAATAAATGTTGACACCACTCCATAGGAGAAAGCAAAACAAAGTATGCTGATGGCTTGAGGGGTAGCCACGGTGAGGAAGAAACGGTCCATGGATGGGTGTGGCTTCTTTGAAGTAGTAACTTCTTGAACAGCTTGAACAGCTTGAACTTCTTGAACTACTTGACCTCCTATACCTTGCTCTTTCTTCTTATATCCTACACCATGCACGGTGCTCATCACCGAAAGTCCTACGAATGATGTTATTATGCAAAGCCAGAAGATAAGCAGGTAGTTATCTGTGCCGTGATAAAGGTATAGTCCTATTGTTGGTCCTATTGCCATTGCCAGGTTTCCTGATAAACCATAGAACCCAATGCCCTCAGCCCTTCTTGACGATGGCAGGACATCGATGGCTGCCGTGGAGTTGGCAACAGTAGCAGCACCAAAAGGAGCACCATGAAGTATTCTTATTATGGAAAAGGCCAGCAACGAACCTGCCAGAAGATAACCGGAAAAGAAAGCTGCGAAGGCGAAGTAGCATATAAGCAACACTCGTCGTCGGTCGAAGGTATCAACAATATATCCGCTGAATGGTCGGATGCAGAGAGATGATATGGCGTAGCCGGCAAGGATAAGCCCAATCTCGTCTTTGTTGGCTCCAAATCGGTCGGAAAGATAGATGGGAAGCAACGGAACAAGCATCTGGAAGGAAAAGAACATGAGGAAATTTCCTGCCAGAACTTTGTTGTAGTTCTTATTCCATAGTCGTTCCATTCCAATGATATGTGTTTTCTGTGACAGTATTTTTCAGTTCCTTGTCGGAAGAGAAGAAAGGCTGTCTGCGGACTGTCAGCGAAGAATCATCCTTGGAGAAACAATACTGTCGGCACCCGGAATATCTGGTTACTGAAGTGGGGAGGATGTCCTTATTCTTGATTTCTGTCCAGTCTGTATGGTAGAGTGTGATGTGTGAATCCGGCTCGGGAAGCTGGAAGGTACGGTTCAGGCAGACGATGGTGTCACTTCCTGCAGGCAGCATCTTTATCTCTATGAATGATGTTGGACTGAGTTGCATGCTCAGGTAATCGTCTGTCAGTTCTTTGAGTTCTGACTTGCCACCAAGCGAGTTATCAACAACGGCTTTCATATCGTTACGAATGAAATCGATGCAGTCCAGACGGTTGTTCCTGGTGAGGTAGGGCAGAATACTGTCGGGCATAGAGGCAAAGATATCGGCAACCTTGGATTCGGTTGGCGCTTTCTGGGCTAGTTGAGTAACACCAGCCTTTGTCTGAGCACAAAGGGGTATGCTACATGATAAGGATATCATGCATATAATGAGAATCCGAAAGATAAGTCTCATTCTTTCTTGTCTTTTTCTACCTTTGAGTAGTTTGATGTCTGCTCGTCGTCAAGCGGTTCTTTCATCCCTTTCTTGAAACTCTGCATACCTTGTCCTAAACCACGCATGAGCTCAGGCAGCTTCTTGCCACCGAACAGCAGCAGCACGATGACTGCGATAATAATAATCTCTGTTGTTCCTAATATTAATAATGATGTCATATCTGTTATGTTATGAGTGTATTATCTTCTTTTCTTTCTTTCTTTTCTTTTGAATACCATAGGCGGCGAAACCAATCACGGCGATGAGGATGATAATAGCCGTCAGAGGACTGGCGTTGTCGCCTTTCACCCTCGACCACATCTGTAGCAATTTCTCTGTTCGTGTGCCCGAGTCGTGCATCATAGCACATTTCTTTATAATATCTGTTCCGAAATATTGCACAGGATTAAGGCAAACGCTGTCGGCACCTTCGCCGAAGAAGAATGTAGCATCAAGAGGCTCGTAAGACTCAGGGTCCTGCATCTCTTCAAGAACCTCAGGCGTACCGATTACGCTCACATAGCCAATCTCGTCCATATTGCGGATAGCGATATCCGGTCGGCACATGAAATTGATGAAATAGCGTGCTGCCTTGATGTTCTTGGCATATTTTGGTATCACCCAACCGTCGAACCAAACATTAGACCCTTCGTCGGGGATTACATAGTCGAGGTCAACATCAACATCGGCAGCCTCTTCTATTGCCCATGCAGCATCACCACTCCACGAGAGGTTTACCCATGCTTTCTCCTTGGTCATCTGCTCCTTGCCAAAGTCCTGTTCCCAACCGCTTACATTGCCAGTTATGCTTGTGAGATAGCTCTCAACCTTCTCAATCGATTCATCCGACGAGTCGTACATCAGGTTCTCAAGTTCTTTTTTGCCGCTCATCAAATTGTCGTGGTAGATATATGTCAGCATGCAGCTATATACATCGCGGAAAGCATCCTTGACAAAGAGTTTCCCTTTGAATTTAGGATTGCCCAAAGCACTCCATGAAGATAACTCTTCTGGCTTTACATATTTCTTGTTGTAAAGAAAACCTGTTGTTCCCCACATATAGCCTACGGAATAGTCGTTGGCATTCTTTCCGCTGCCATCAATCTTGCTGAACATATCAATAATATAAGGTGATATGTTCTTGTCAATATAGTTAGGTGTCTTACCGAAATCTTTATCGATAGGTAGCAGGATATCATTACGCAGCATACGCTCGATGATATATTCCGACGGGCAGGCTATGTCCCAGTCTTCGTGACCTTTCTCAATCTTGGAGAGCATAACCTCGTTTATGTCGAAGAGCTGATACACAATCTCCACATCCTCACCGGTCTGTTCCTTATACCATTTCTGGAAATCCTCCAGAACCCCCTCGCCGATATAATCAGCCCAGTTGTAGATTTTTAGGGTATGCATACGCTTCTCGTCAGAGCATGAGCAAAAGGCTATGCCTATGATAACGATAATGAAAACGAAAAACGAAAGACGATAACTAATTTTTTTCATATTATGGGGCTAATGGGGCTAATGGGACTAATGGGACTAATGGGGATCTCTTAAACTTTGCTCTTTTTTGTTCTGAGATTTATCACAACCAGCAGAATAAGCACGGTAAGTATGATGATTGTCATCAGCGGACGCAGTTCTGGCGTGAGTCCGCCTTTGCGTGCATCAGCATAGATGTAGGTTGAGAGGGTCTCCAGACCTTCGTTGCCTTTTGTGAAGAGAGTCACAGCAAAATCGTCGATAGAGAGTGTGAAAGCCAGTATCCAACCGGATATCATACCCGACTTAAGCTGTGGGATAAGAATCTTGCGGAGTGCCTGGAATGGTGTGGCGCCAAGATCCAATGCTGCCTCGTATGTGTTTGGATTCATCTGTTTCAATCGTGGCATAACGCTGAGCACAACATACGGAGTGCAGAAGGATATATGTGCCAGAACAACGGTAACATATCCCTGAGAAATACCGAGTGCTACGAAGAGGATAAACAGCGATATGGCTGTTATGATATCCGGATTCATCATCGGTATGTCGTTGAGGAAGTTTATTGTAGTACGTTTCTTTCCTGTGAGATTAAAGATTCCAATTGCTGCAATAGTACCTAAGATGGTAGAGATGGTGGCTGCTATGATGGCAATAATAACGGTGTTCTGCATTGCTGAGAGCAACATGTTGTTCACTCCACCGGTAAAGAGATTGGTGTAGAGGGATGTAGAGAAGCCTGTCCAGTTTCCCAGCACCTTTGCCTCGGTGAAAGAAAATATGGCGATGATAAGTATCGGTGAATACAACACTATCAGCAGCAGCCACAGATAACCTTGAGAAAGTATCTTTTTCATATCAGTCCTCCCGTTTCGTTAGTTTCGGCTTGTGAATCATCAGAGTAGAGCATGGTGACACCGATAAGGATAAGCATTATCAGAGCCAGACAAGCTCCATAGTTCCACATACCATTGTTGATACATTCCTGAAGAGTAGTACCGAAGAGTTTCACCTTGTTCATGGTAAGCAGTTCGGCAATGGCAAAGGTTGAGATGGTTGGCATGAACACCATCATGATGCCACTTGTGACACCAGGCATGGAGAGTGGTATGATAACCTTTCTCAATACTTGAGCAGGGGTGGCACCAAGATCTTCGGCTGCTTCTACATACGAGTTGTCCATCTTTTCCAGCACGTTATAGATAGGGAAAATCATGAACGGCAAGAAGTTATACACCATACCGAATATCAAAGCCCCTTCGCCCAATGGAGCGTTGAGGAAATCGAAGAGTGCCACTGTTGCCAGAGTCCTTACCAGCATATTCACCCACATAGGCAGGATGAACAGCATCACGGTGACTTTTGCAAACCCCATACCACCCGAGCGACGTGTGTTCTGTGCCAGTATGTATGCTGCAGGATAACCTATGAGCAAGCAGAGTGCAGTAGTCACAAGTGCCGTCTGTATAGAGTAGGTGAGGGTGTTTATTGTTTCGCTTTCGTGGGCAAACTTTACGAATTGCTGAAGAGTAAACCCTCCATTATCGTCCATAAAAGCATATACCGCAATAAGCAATAGCGGCAATGCTACAAACAGCAGCAGGAATATGAAATAAGGCAAAGCCCAAGTTGATCTCTTTCCCATAAGTCTCTAACCTTAAACTCCTTGAACTTCCTTAAACTTTATTCCCACAAAGTCGCCCTTGTCCCAGATATCCTGAGTGTTGACGTAGAAACTCTGATGGTCGGGCGTTACCACTCTGATATGGTAGTGGTTGCCTTTGTAGATAATGAATTTAATCTGTCCCACGAGGTCGCCGTCTTCCTTATTGTCGAGCAGCTCTATATCGTCGCATGAGTATTCTTTCCCGTCGTAAACATTCTTTTCCAGAGCCTTCATCACCTGTATGTCGGCAGGGCGGATAATCATACCTATCTTGCTACCCACTTCAAAGGCGTTATAGTCTTGTATCATCAGCTCGTAGCCTTCATCGGTATCAACAAACATCTCGTAGTGTACACCCTTGAAGGTACACGATTTGACGGTCCCGAAGAACTGTGCCACTTCAAGTTTCTTGGTGATATATATATCTTCTGGCCTGACAACAATATCAACAGGCGTGTTCTCGCCAAATCCCTCATCCACGCAGTCAAACTCCTTGTCTATGAAGCGAACCTTCTTGTCGCAAATCATGGTACCATCGAGAATATTACTCTCGCCTATGAAGTCGGCTACAAAGGCGTTGCATGGCTCATCGTAGATATCTTTTGGTTTGCCAATCTGTTGAATCTTACCTTCGTTGATAACGACTATAGTATCGGAGAGTGTGAGCGCTTCTTCCTGGTCGTGGGTTACATATATAAAGGTGATGCCAAGCTTCTGGTGCATCTCCTTCAGTTCAATCTGCATATCCTTACGCATCTTCAGGTCGAGGGCTGCAAGTGGCTCGTCGAGCAGAAGCACCTCTGGTTGGTTCACGAGTGCGCGGGCAATGGCAACACGCTGTTGCTGACCGCCTGAAAGCGAGTCCACGTTACGGTCTTCATAGTCGGTCATGCTCACCATCTTGAGCACCTTCCTTACTTTTTGGTCAATCTCCTTCTCAGGTATTCCCCTCAGTTTCAGGCCAAAGGCAATATTTTCATACACATCGAGATGCGGAAACAAAGCATATCGTTGAAATACAGTATTCAGTGGGCGTTTATAAGGTGGCAGGTTGGTGATATCCTTGCCATTCATCAGGATTTTTCCTTCTGTTGGTTGCAGAAAACCTGCTATAAGTCGCAATAGCGTTGTCTTTCCGCAGCCTGATGGTCCTAAAAAAGTAACAAACTCACCTTTTTTAATACTAATGTTTACATCGTCGAGAACTTTTACGCCATCGTGTATCACTCCGTTGCGGATTACTTTCTTACTAGATGTAAACGACTTGCTTACGTGCTGTACTTCAATAATGTTTGTTGTCATGGAAGTGCTTCGTTTAATACATTAGTGATTTCTGATTCTGAATAAATATTTCTTGCTAAGATAACTCCATTCTGGTCGAAGATTATGACGTGAGGAATGCCTCGGAAACCGTATGTTTCACAAGCACTCTTCTCCAGTCCGGCATCGCTCACCACTATCCATGGTATCTGCAGCTCCTCGATAGCTGCCCATGTGTCCTCCTTCTTGTCGCGTGTTGCCATTCCGAGCACCACAACACCTTTCTTCTGCCAGTCAGCATAGTGCTCCTTCATCTGGGCAATAAGTTCCCTGCACGGTCCGCACCAACTTGCCCAACAGTCCATAACAACAATCTTGCCCTTGCCCACATAGTCGGAAAGGTGGCCCTTGCCTGGTTTCTCGCTGATACGAACAAGCTCCATGTCGGTAAACATACTGCCGGGAGCCACACGCTTTGCTGTCTCTATATTGGCACGTGTTGAGGTGAACCAGATATCGTCGGTCATATCCTCTCCCGCACTCTGATATAATGAATCTATGAAACCATAGCCTATCACGTCGGCAAACCGTCCTGTTGCGTATGCTCCGAGGGCGTCGTTGCTGTGGTCGGCCCAAATGTTGCCTATCAGTTGCTTATAGTCAGCAATATCGTCGGTGGTTGCTTCTATAGAGTCAAAGTCTGCGTTGAACTTCACAAAAGCATCATTCAGAGGCGTTCCTGTGCCATACCACAGAGAGTCGCACAGGGTAATCTCTCCTTCTTCGAGGAAGAACATCCAACCCGTTCGCTGGTCACCATTATTCACATTGGCATAACGGCTGCCGTGAATGAGCCCCTCAAAGACGAACTGATGATTCTCCACTTTTGCTGAATCCACGGCAATGGTGTCTCTATTGAGATACAGATACATCATCTGGCTGGAATCATCGGCTGAGGTTGTACCTTGTATACGATAGTTGTTCTTCGTACAAGATACAATCATCGCTGCGCAAATGACTGATAGAAAAAGAGATAAAAAACTTTTCATTATATGGCGTGCTTTTTTCGGTGCAAAAATAATGAATTATTTTTAATTTCAATAACATTTTGACTGATTTTTTATCATTTTTCTTTATTTTCGTTGTTTTTCGTTTTCGTTTCTTCGTTTTTTCGTACAAAATTTCTTACCTTCGCAACAGAAATAGGGCAAGAATACATTATTTTTATACATGAAGAAGGTTATATTTATTGATCGTGATGGTACTATTATCTGGGAACCTCCTGTGAAGGAGCAGGTTGATTCCCTCGAGGAACTGATGTTTCAGCCGGGTGTGATATGCGCTTTGAATGCTATCTCTAAGTTGGACTATGAACTCGTTATAGCAACTAATCAGGATGGTCTGGGCACAGATGCCAATCCTCGTGAAAACTTCGATATCATCAACGATAAGATGCTCCAGGTGCTGCAAAACGAAGGTGTCCGTTTTTCGGATATCCTTATTGATGAGCACTATCCGGAAGATAACCACCCTAACCGCAAACCAGGTATAGGCATGTTTGGCAAGTATCTCAACGGCGACTATAACCTTGCTGAGAGTTATGTTATCGGCGACCGTATGACAGACGTGAAACTTGCCGAGAATCTTGGCTGCAAGGCAATACTCTATGATGAGGATAAGAATCCTTGGTCGGCTATTGCTGAGCAACTCAGACTGTCTGACAGACGCGTTACCATAGAGCGGAGAACCAGCGAGACAGACATATCGCTTACCCTCGACCTTGATGGCAAGGGGGAGTCGAAGATTGATTCCGGACTGAAATTCCTCGATCATATGCTTGATCAGATTGTTCATCATGCCGGCGTATCGATGATGCTGAAGGCAAAGGGGGATCTGGAGGTTGACGAACATCACACTATGGAGGATATCGCCATCGTTCTTGGCGAGGCAATAATAAAGGCTCTGGGCGATAAGCGCGGAATAGGTCGCTATGGTTTCGTTCTGCCAATGGATGAATGCGATGCGATGGTGCTTATGGATTTCGGTGGGAGGATAGACTTCCGTTGGAATGTGAACTTCACACGCGAATATGTTGGCGACACACCAACAGAGATGTTCCGTCATTTCTTCCAGTCGCTGTGCTCGGCAATGAAATGCAACCTTCATATAGAGGCAAGAGGCGAAAACAACCATCATCTTGCTGAAGCCGTATTCAAAGGCTTTGCCCGAGCTCTGAGGATGGCAATACGCCGCGAACCTTTCTCAAACGAACTGCCATCAAGTAAAGGATTGCTTTAAACCCTTTAAACTTCTTAAACTTCTAAAACTCCTTAAACCACTCAAACCATGCAACTGATACCAGCGATAGATCTAATAGACGGCCGTTGCGTCCGTCTGACAAAAGGCGACTATAACGAGAAGAAAGTATATGATGCTGACCCCGTAGAATGGGCCAGAGAACTCGAGGACCACGGTATTCAGCGTCTGCATGTCGTGGATCTTGATGGTGCAAAAAGTTCTGAACCAAAGAATCTTGCTACCCTCGAGCGTATCGCTGGCGCCACGTCGCTCGATATAGAGTGGGGCGGGGGTATAAAAACTGCCGATTCCCTTCATGCCGTGTTTGAATCAGGCGCTCAGCGTGCTATCTGCGGTAGTGTTGCGGTAGACAAGCCTAACGACTTCATACAGTGGCTTCAGGATTTCGGTAATGACCATATCATCCTCGGTGCCGACGTGAGAAACGGTATGGTGAGCACTCATGGTTGGCTTGAAGATTCCAGTATCAGCATCAGCGACATCATCACCCAGTTCCTGCCTTACGGTCTGTCGCAGGTTATCTGCACCGATATCAGTCGTGACGGTATGCTGGAGGGGCCCAACTTCCCGCTGTATGAAAAACTGCTGAAGCAATTCCCTGAGATTGTTCTCACTCTCAGCGGTGGCGTCTCGTCGAAAGACGACCTTCTCAAAGCCGAACAACTCGGTCTCCATGCCGCAATAATAGGAAAAGCTCTCTACGAGGGAAGAATCACTCTCTCCGACTTGTAGTTTTCGTGCCGTTTGAAAAAGTCCGCTACAAGGTGTATTGATGCCCCTTGTTTCATCCATTTTTCGTCCATACTTCTCCCACCTTAAGCGGGACTTTCTCTTATCCAGCTCTGATCTCTCTCATATCCTGCATAAAAGAACTATAAGACAATTATAAGTGGATTAAAAGAGAAAAGGCCTTAAATGGTGCCGCAATTTGTAAGTATTTCTCTTCTTGATTTTATGGCTGGAAAAAGGGCAAAATGCGTCAGAGGGCTTAAAAATGGCCTTAAATCAAAAAAAATGTAAAAAAATTTGGCTCGTTCAGATTTTCTTCCTAAATTTGCAGCGATAATAAAACAGATAAGATTGTAAAAGAATAAAATGGAAGAAAATCAGATTTTAGATCAGGATCGCATTATCAAAATCAATATCGAGGAAGAGATGAAGTCCAGCTATATCGACTATTCCATGTCGGTAATCGTGGCTCGTGCTCTTCCTGATGTTCGTGATGGTTTTAAGCCTGTTCAGCGCCGTATCCTCTACGGTATGATGGGACTGGGCAACACAAGTGATAAACCTTACAAGAAGAGTGCCCGCGTTGTTGGTGAGGTGCTCGGTAAGTATCACCCTCATGGTGACAGTTCGGTATATGGTGCCCTCGTCCGTATGGGACAGGACTGGAATATGCGCTATAAGCTTGTTGACGGTCAGGGTAACTTCGGTTCCGTTGATGGTGACTCTGCAGCAGCCATGCGTTACACAGAGTGCCGCCTGAGCAAGATTGGTGAGCACATGATGGACGACTTGGAGAAGGAGACCGTTGACATGGTGAACAACTTCGACGACACTCTTACCGAACCAAGCGTGATGCCTACAAAGATTCCTAACCTCCTCGTGAACGGTGGTACCGGTATCGCTGTAGGTATGGCTACCAATATCCCTACACACAACCTCGGTGAGGTTATCGATGGCTGTGTGGCTTATATCGACAATCCGGATATCGATACCGACGGATTGATGCAGTATATCAAGGCTCCTGACTTCCCTACCGGAGCCATTATCACCGGCATACAGGGCGTCAAGGAAGCTTACGAAACTGGCCGTGGAAGGATTATCATGCGTGCCAAGGCCGAAATTGAGAGCGACGACTCTCATGACAAGATTGTTGTCACCGAAATACCGTTCGGTGTCAACAAGGCCGAATTGATAGGCTATATTGCACAGCTGGTGAATGAGCATAAGCTGGATGGTATCAGCAACGCCAACGATGAGAGTGACCGTCGCGGTATGCGTATCGTTATCGACGTGAAGAAGGATGCCAACGCCCGTGTAGTGCTCAATAAGCTGTTCAAGATGACCGCTCTTCAGAGCTCGTTCTCAGTAAACAATATAGCGCTGGTTAACGGTCGTCCTAAGCTTCTCTCGCTGAAGGAGTGTATAAAGTGTTTCGTTGAACATCGCCACGATGTGACAATCCGCCGTACACGTTATGACCTCCGCAAAGCAGAAGAGCGTGCTCATATCCTCGAAGGACTCATCATAGCAAGCGACAATATCGACGAGGTTGTACAGATTATAAAGAAGTCGAAGAGTCCTCAGGCTGCTCAGGAAGCCCTCATGGCCCGTTTCGGTCTGGATGAGGTTCAGGCTAAGGCCATCGTAGATATGCGTCTGGCCCAGCTCACCGGTCTGATGCAGGATAAACTTCATGCTGAATATGAAGAACTGCTCCGTAAGATAGACTACTACAACCAGATACTTACCGACGACGAGTTGTGCAAGAAGGTGATGAAGGATGAACTCCTTGAGGTGAAGCAGAAGTATGGCGACGAGAGAAAGACCGAGATTCGTCTCTCTGCCGAAGAGTTCAACGCCGAAGACTTCTATCCGGATGATCCTGTAGTGATCACCGTTTCTCATCTTGGCTACATCAAGCGCACTCCTCTTGCTGAATTCCGCGAGCAGGCCCGTGGTGGTGTAGGCTCTAAGGGTGCTGCCAGTCGTGATCAGGACTTCACCGAAGATATACACTTTGCACGTATGCACCAGCTCCTTCTCTTCTTCACTCAGAAGGGACGCTGCTACTGGATGAAGTGCTACGAGATACCTGAAGGTGCGAAGAATGCAAAGGGACGTGCCATACAGAATCTCCTTCAGATAGACCCTGACGATAAGGTGAACGCCATTCTCCCTATCCGCAAGAATGCTACCGAGGAGTTCCTCAACTCTCATTATGTAGTCTTCTGCACCAAGAACGGTATAATAAAGAAGACCTGTCTGGAGGCATATTCCCGTCCACGCTCTATCGGTGTGCGCGCTATCAATATACTGGATGGCGACAAGGTGGTTGATGTACGCCTCACTAATGGTTCCAACGAGATCCTTATTGCCAACCGTAATGGTCGCTGCGTACACTTCAACGAGTCGCAGGTTCGTGCAATGGGTCGTGTGTCGACAGGTGTACGTGCTATGCATCTTGATGCCGAAGGCGACGAAGTTATTGGAATGTCTGTTGTGAACGATAAGACAAAGGAGACCGTTATGGTTGTGTCAGAGAACGGTTACGGCAAGCGCAGCGACGTGGATTCTTACCGTACTACGGCACGTGGTGCCAAGGGTGTGAAGACACTCAATATCACGGAAAAGACCGGCTACGTTGTTGCTCTGAAGACTGTTACCGAGCAGGAAGACCTTATGATTATCAATAAGAGCGGTATCGTTATCCGTATGGCCGTTACTGATGCCAGGGTTATGGGTCGTGCCACTCAGGGCGTACGTCTTATCAATCTTGAGAAGAAGAACGATTCTATAGCAAGCGTTTGCGTGGTGATGAGTTCGGAACTCGAGGCTATGATAGAAGAGGAGAACAAGCGCGAACTCGAAGAGAAAGAGAATGCTCTTGGTGTTCAGCAGGTTACGGAATCAGCAAACGAGAATGAAGAGCTGCCGGAAGAAACTACTTATGAGGATGTGGACGAAGAAAATCCTACAAGCGTTTCCGAGGATGATGCTTCGACAGACTCGCCAACCAATGATGGCGGCGAACTCTCGCTCTTTGATTAAAATGAGAAGATAAAAACAAATAAATAACTCCTAAAAAACTAAAGAAATGAAGAAATTAGCAATTCTTGCACTTGGCGTGATGGTGTCATGCGGTGCTTTTGCACAGGTGAAGCAGCTTAAGGAAGCAGCATCTCTGGCAAACAAAGGACAAGTTAATGAAGCAGCTGCGTTGATAGCAAGCTCAGAGAATGGCGAAGGTGTTACTGCAAAAGATAAAGCAGCCGCATATTATGCTCTTGCTGTGGCTTACTATAAGTCTTTCATGGATGAGGCAAGCATCCAAACCACGAACATCGCCAACAAACAGCTTGGCAAGGAAGAGCAGCCTGTTGATCTGGAGAAGATGCATCAGGGTATCTACAACGCATTCGTCAACTTCCTGAAATGCGACGAATTCGATGCACAGCCTGACGAGAAGGGGAAGGTAAAGATGAAATATCGTGCTGAAGTGTCGAAGACATATTGGAATCAGCGTCCACAGCTTATTAACGCCGGTCAGTATTATTATACTAAGGAGAATCCTGAGCTGGCAAAGAAGATGTGGGGCCTCTATCTTGATTTGAAGAAAGCACCTCTCTTTGAGGAATTTGCAGCAGAACCTGATCAGTATGCAGGCATGATATCTTACTATATCAGCTTCCTTTCTTATCAGACCGAGGACTTTGATACATTCAAGAAGTATTCATCTTATGCTATGGAAGATCCAGAGCAGTCGAAGAACACAACTGAGATAGCTGTGGCTATGCTTCAGAATAAGTTTGTTGCCACTAAGAGCGCAGAAGACTCACTGGCATTCCTCACAGCTGCAAAGACTGCTCACGAGAAATATCCTGATGTTCAGCGCTATTTCAACGCTGTGGCACAGTGCCTCAGTTCTCAGCCAGCACTCCTGAGCAAGTTTATGGACGATGAAATTACCAAGAATCCAAATGCTCCGCTGCCTTATCAATATAAGGGTGACATGGCAATGAACGATCAGAAGTACGACGAGGCTATACCTCTCTATGCAAAGGTAGTGGAACTGGATGCTCAGAACGTTGCAGCAACCTTCAACCTGGGTGTTTGCTACTATAACAAGGCCAACACACTCAAGGATCAGCTTGCTGATAAGAAGACTGGTGGACTGACTACTGCCAATGCAGATAAGGTGAAGGCCATCCTTGCTGATGCTCAGAAGTATCTGGAGAAGGCACGCGAACTGGATCCAGAGCAGGAAACATGCCGCTGGGCTTATATCCTTGGTAATGTTTACTATGTTCGTGGCGAGAATGCCAAGTACGAGGAAGTTTCTAAGCTTGTGAAGAAATAAAGGTAAGTTTTCTCTAAACAAGATAATATCTCAAGGAAAAGTCCTCCCTATGTGAAAATAGGGAGGACTTTTTTGCACAAATACCTGATACAAAGATATATAGAAAGTAAAGGATGGAAACTTTTGGCTTCGACAGGTTCAGCATAATCGGAAAAACTGAACAATTTCCTTCAAACCCTACTTTTTTTTTAGGAAATTTAACACTTTCTCCTATTCTTCAAACCTTATTCTAGGCTATTTCTTCGCATCTTCTTCGCAATATACACACTATATACACACTCCTTATACACTATATA
>R18__coassemble_1893_pt1 | contig 17023 bp, 8 predicted proteins | sample R18__metabat2_low_PE_027 | metagenome-assembled genome bin R18 | reverse complement strand
TGGCCGACTATGGTGCATTCGTAGAAGTTGCTCCTGGTGTTGAAGGTCTTATCCACGTCAGCGAGATGTCATGGAGCCAGCACCTGCGTTCAGCTCAGGACTTCCTGAAGGTTGGCGACGAGGTAGAGGCAGAAATCCTGACACTGGACCGCGACGAGCGCAAGATGTCTCTCGGTATCAAGCAGCTTAAGGCTGACCCTTGGGAAGGTATCGAAGAGAAGTATCCTGTAGCAAGCAAGCACACTGCAAAGGTTCGCAACTTCACTAACTTCGGTGTATTCGTAGAGCTTGAAGAAGGTGTTGACGGACTTATCCATATCTCTGACCTCTCTTGGACAAAGAAGATCAAGCACCCTGCAGAGTTCACTCAGGTAGGTGCTCCTATGGAAGTTGTAGTTCTCGAAATAGACAAGGACAACCGCCGTCTCTCTCTTGGCCACAAGCAGCTTGAAGACAATCCTTGGGATAACTACGAGGCTCTCTACACTGTAGGTTCTATCCACGATGGTAAGGTTAAGGATATCATGGACAGAGGAGCTGTTATTGAGCTCGACACTGATGTAGAAGGTTTCGCAACTCCTAAGCACCTTGTTAAGGAAGATGGTTCTACTCCTGCTGTTGGCGACACTCTGCCATTCAAGGTTATTGAGTTCAACAAGGATTCTAAGCGTATCATCCTTTCACACAGCCGCACATTTGAAGATGACCAGCGCGCTGCTGCCGATGATGAGAAGAAGGCTGCAAAGAAAGCACCTAAGAAGGAAGCTGCTCCTGTTATCCAGAACCAGGCCGCAAGCACAACTCTTGGCGACATCGATGCACTTGCTCAGCTTAAGGCTCAGATGGAAGCAGAAAAGTAAAAAACTTTTTAAAGAATATTTGTCAAAAAAGAGGACTCCACCAGTATGGAGCCCTCTTTTTGTTATAAAAATGTTAAAAAATAAAAAAAACTGATACTCCACACATAAAAACAGATACTTTTTTTTTATCTTTGCAACCTGAATATAACCAAAATAACAAATTATGGACGACAGAGCTTTTGAATTAGTAAGAGATTACATCAGGGCGCATATCGACAAGAGCCTGAATATAAAGAAATTTGACTTGTTTATTGTATCCAAGACAAAATGTCTGCGCCATTGGAAATATACCATCTGCACTGATATCCCTGACGACAAACACTATGAGTTGATTTTCAACGGAGAAAAGAAAGAATGGTATCTTGACGTGTTCAAGCGTGTTGAGAATCAATGTATAACAGAAGATAAGGTATTATGACATTCATCAAACAGATAATAAACCTTTTGTGGTTCCTGTTAATGATTGTCGGCCTCCTGGGAGGTGTGATGTGTGTTGTTGGAACCATAGGCAAGGTATTTTTCGAAGGGAAAGTAAACTATTCAGCAGAAGCATGGACTTTCTTCCTTGTCATGTTGCCTTTGCTCTACACATGCCTGCGCAATCTGACAAATCTGAAGAAACCTTTCGACAGTACAGAAAACAGGAAGCGTTACTACTCTGACCGTCGTCAGTTCGAGATTTAAGTTTAAAGAAAATCCAGAACAATCCAGAGAAGTTCAAGAATACTAATAATCATAACAAAACAAAGAGGGAAACGGCAGAAAGTTTCTCTCTTTTTAATTTTCATTCATTATGAACAAGACAATAGAAGATATCATCACTCGCCGAAGTGTGAAGAAGTATCAGGACAGAGAAGTGCCTCTGGAGTTGGTAGAACAAGTTGTTAAAGCCGGCATGTATGCACCATCAGGCATGAACAAACAGGCTGCAAAGATTATCGCCGTGACAAACCGTTCGATGCGCGACCGTCTGAGCAAGATAAACCTCGACATAGTGATGGGTAGGAATCTCACCACAAGCAGCGGTCACAGCGATCCTTTCTATGGTGCTCCGGTGGTGTTGGTGGTATTAGCCAGAAAAGATGTTGGCACCCATGTCTATGACGGCACTTTGGTTATGGAGAACATGATGATTGCAGCAAACAGTCTGGGACTGGGCTCATGCTGGATACATCGTGCAAAGGAGACCTTCGAGTCGGAAGAAGGCAAGCAGATTCTCAGAGAGTTGGGCATTGCCGACGAGTATGAAGGTATCGGCAACTGCATATTAGGCTATGCTGCCGACGATGCCCTCAAACCTCAGGCACCACGAAAGGACGACTTTGTTGTTTGGGTGCAATAATCTTCGCTATAAGTCCCACTTAAGTCCCACTTAAGTCCCACCAAAGTCCCACTTAAAGTGGGTGATGAGTGGTAGAAATATGGAAGACGTATGGGACAACTTCCGAACATTGATTTCGGTCTTTAAGACCTAAAAAGATTGGTTAATTGGCAGTGAGGATGATGGACGCAGTAGCAGTAATATCAGCAACATCTATCACACCGTCAGCATTTACATCGGCATTATTCCTATTGAAAGTTTCCGGAGTCATGCCGAGTATGTCCGCTGCAATAGCTGTTATATCAGCCACATCGACAACACCATCACCGTTAGCATCACCCTTCATGCCTGGAGCAATACGAACTCTCAGCATGATTCTCTGATTATAGTAATAGTTGTCTTTCGCGCAACGGCGAACCATATAGAATGATGTTGAAGCAACAGATGTATCGGTAGTAGTGTTTACAAGCAGATGCCCCTCATCATTCATGATATCAGGTCGTTCACTATACCATGAGAACTCAGCACCATAGAGCGGTGAAGGCGTTGTGAGTTCTATATCTTCTGTGACTAGCGTTCCTGCCTTCACCGGCAATGTGCTCTTGTACTTTATATAGTTGGCATCTACAGCCAGTTTCCCATCTGCATTACTGCCCCAGACAGCCACACCCTGATTGTTATGAGCCATGAAGCAAACAGCATTCATATTGGAACCACTTACATTCTGTGGCAGGATGACACCGTTGTAGGTGGTTGAACCAATTTTTATCTGTATATACGACTTTCCTGCCGTGGTGAGTTTCCAAGTTCCTGTGTAGTCGCCAGTGATATTGCCATCAGCAGACAGATATATCGTTTTCTCTGTCTTATACTCTTTATCAGCATAGTTGAGTTTGTAAGAGTGCATAATTATTTTGTATGTTCCTACGATATCGAATGTGGAACATACCTCATTGTTTTCTATACTATCCTGATTATAGACGCCGCCAGTATATTCATACGGAGCAGCCACGAGCCATCCTGGAGCATTCTGATACAGTTGGTGCACCCTGACCTGATGCCCCTCACCTCCATTTGCAAAACGTGTGTGGTATATCAGATATGCCTTCCCGTCATCATCGAGCAGAACGGAGTTATGCCCCTGTGCCAGTTCGGCATCGCTCATACTCTCCCATTTATAGGAGCCGAAGACACGGTTACCGGCATTCGACGTAGCATTTGGGCCATAGTTCATCTGGTAAGAAGAGAACCGAGCCAGATTGCCTTTGGCATCCTTATAAGTGCCGTCAGGTGTCTCACAGCGGAAATAGCGCATCTCGTAGCCTTCAGCGGCCGACAGTCCGCCATACGACATAAACAGATAGTAGTAGTTTCCTATCTTCTGTATATAAGAACCTTCACCTGAGACATAATATCCTCCGGCTATTTTTTTGCCGAAATAAGGATCTTCTGTTGCCGCATTACCTGAGCCCACAACATTGTATTTCACAGTATAGTCGCGGAGTCCGGTGTTCTTGTCGAGTTTCAGTATGAAGATACCGCCTGACCAAGAGCCATACGACATCCACAACTGTCCATTATCATCGAAGAACACACAAGGGTCTATACAGTTTGGCCAGCGACTGCCCCAGCTGCTGCCTACATTATATCGCGATGGTAACGAGGTGATATCCTGCAATCCCTGCACAAGTTTCATATCAGTCTGCTTCCAAGTCTGGTTGGCGAGGTCTGTCCACTGAAAGCCAGAGAACACAACCGGTCCCTGATAGGTATATGGTCCTGTCACCTTGTCGGCAGTAAGCAACACTATAACACTGCGCCAATCATTACCGTTCAGACTCATATACAAGCACCATTTCCCCATGTTGGGATTCCATATACAATCAGGTGCCCACTGATTACCCGCCACATCAGAGTTAGCTGCCGTATAGCGCCATTGTTCGGCATCGAAAGGACCAAAATCGGCATCTACGGTGTCTGTACCCTGAAGGATACGCACCTTAGTAGTTTGATTATTACTATAATGCGATGAAGATGAGAATGTCCACTTGCAGCTGCTCCACGACTTCAGGTTGGTGGAATATCCGGCTGCAAGATGCGAACCATACACATAGTATTTCTTCTGTGAGCCAGTGTTGTCCACTATGATTGATGGATCGTGGACACTGACATGAGTAGCAGATGATGTCTTATATAGTTTCCCTATTTCGCTGTTTGTTATCTCAATAAGAGAATCCTTCGACTGTGCAAAACTAGTGCCTGACAATACAACAAGGGCGAAGGCAACTGATAATATTCTCTGATACATCACTATTTTATTTCTCATTTTCATTTTATTATCAAATCATCATTTAATATATTCGTAAAGCACCTCTTTGAGTCTGTCTATGTCTATTGGTTTTGCAATATGCTCATCCATACCAGAGGCGAAGGAGCGCTGACGGTCTTCATCAAAAGCATTGGCAGAAAGGGCCACTATTGGGATATGCCTGTCAGCAAAAGCCCTTATAGCCTTTGTTGCCTCGTAACCATTCATAAACGGCATCTGTATATCCATAATGATAAGCGCATAATATTCTGCACCATTCTTCTTCACCTTATCCACGGCTTCCATACCATTTACTGCCTCGTCAACAATCAACTCCAGTTCTTCAAGCAGTTCCTTGCATATCTCACGATTGAGGTTATTATCCTCCACAAGCAGCACATGAGCGCCAGAGATGGAATGTGCAGCAGTTTTCTTATCCTGTTCGGAAGTCATTGCAGATTGCGACGCTGGCTTAAGGTAGAACCTTACAGAAACGGTTGTCCCCCTACCCTGCTCTGACTGAACGTCAATAGTGCCGTCCATATAGTCGACAAGGCGTTTCACTATCGACATACCAAGCCCTGTTCCCTGTATGCCACTCACCGTATGAGTCTGCTCACGTGAGAATGAGTCGAAGACTTTTCCCAGAAACTCTTTCGACATGCCTATACCTGTATCGCGAACCATGAATTCATAATATCCGTAATCTTCTCTGTCGGATTGGAGTTCCGAAACAGTGTATATCACACTTCCCCCTGGCATGGTGTATTTTATAGCATTACCCAGGATATTCATCATTATCTGATTGATATGCAGTTGATCGGCACTTACAACTGGATATTTAATATCGTTGCATACCAGCGACAGTTGGATATTCTTAGCCGAAGCAGTGCCACGACATATAGTGATAAGATTCTCGGCCTCAGCACGCATATCCACAATTTTCAGTTCGCTATGAAGCTTTCCGGCTTCCACACGCGACATGTCGAGAACCTCATTTATGAGGTCGAGCAGATGATTGCACGATATCTCTATCTTTGAAAGATAAGTCCTCACCACCTCTTTCTCTGCGAAATGTTTCTTTGCCAGGTTGGTAAAACCTATTATGGCATTCATCGGAGTACGTATATCGTGGCTCATATTGAAAAGAAAATGCGTCTTTGACTCGTTTGCCTTTTCGAGTTTTTCCTTAGTGGCAATTTCATTTCTCATTTCCTCGTCGATATTGCGAGTTCCGAAAACAAAACCTACTATTTTACCTTTTCTGTCGGTTACGGAGTTATATTTCAGTTGGTAATATTGTATCTTATCGTCGATCTTTGCTCTGAAATTCACAAAATACGGCTGTCCCTTACCTACATTCTCCAACATCCACTCCCGTCGCGTCATTTTCAGAAAACGTTCCCTATCTTCCGGCACTACGATAGTGTCGGCCATGATATCGAGACGTTTTCCAAACAAGTTCTCATTTTCCCAATATGGTATGTTTCTTCTGAAGGCATCGCTGACCCTTATACGCATTATAGAATCCTGCGCTTTATCTTTCTGAAGGATAACATAGTTGATACATTCAAAATCCTTTGCCAAGTTATCAACAACCTGCATATAACGGAATCGTTCTTTCTTATCCTTCCGCTTTATCTGCCGACTTCTCATAAAGCCTGCAAATACAAGCAACACAGCCATGATGAAAGCAACGCCTATCCAAGGTTTTTTGCTGAGTATCTCAGCCATAGTCAGCGGCTTAACGAATACCGTCAACCACTTTTCCCTCAACACCTGAAGCTCATTATCCTGTATAATACATTTCATGGTACTGTCTATCCTGCTGGTCAGTTCCATATCTCTATCATTCACGGCAAAGCACATATAGCTTCGTCCCAAGCTGAGCTGCTGAGAGATATCATCTATCTCCAATTCCTCCAAAAGCAGGTTGCCTATGGTGTTTCTCATTATGGCGCAATCAACCTCACCATTCTTAAGAGCCTGCATAGCATCCCTGTTATTTTTGTAATATCGGCAGTTCTTATCCAGACGAAACATCCGCAGATTAGCCAGCACATTGCCATCCCTCATCACCGATATCTGCTTGCTGTAGAGTTCATCAGTATAAGCCATCCTTTTCTTGGAATACACCACAAAATCATCATACGATATAGGAGCAGACTTGCGCAGGTCGCTTGTTCCAAAGAATGTGTCGGAGTAATCACAGGTCATCAATATATCTGCCCGCCCTTCACGCATCACATCTATGGCATCATGCCATGAGAGAAACTTCAGGTCAAGGTTCATCTTCATCCTGTTTGCCAGAATTGTAACCAGCTCCACATCATGCCCCGACATCCTGCCATCGTCATCATAGAACGAATAAGGCCTGTAATCCTCATCGCTGATCACATACAGTGTATCCTTAAAGCAGTTCAGGGCCTTCACCTCCACAGTTGGATCCTTAACGAAAGTGCCTCGCTGAACAAGCAGTATACAGCCGAAAGCGACTATCACAATCGCTATCAAGCAGATGTAAAACTTTGTATTATTTAATCTGTCAATCATATTCATTTAATTTACCTGGCCGGTAATTACGGGGGTTCTCATTCCACATCGTATTGGAAATTTTCCATCTCCCATTCATCCCACATATCTTTCTTGGAATTCTGGAGGATGATAGCGGCTGTAGCTGTTATGTCGGCAACATCTATGCTGCCATCCTGATTGGCATCGGCATTTTCCGAATTGAATTCTGTCATCGATTCTGAATCGAGGATATACGCAGCAATTGCCGTTATATCTGCCACATCAACTGTTCCGTCGTTGTTGGCATCGCCAAGGAGCACCGGTATATACTCTTCATCACCTGTGCACAGTATATTGGTAGCGCTTATGGTTGTCTTCGACATCACATAGAACCTGTTAGCACCATCAGGATATCTTCCCAGAGACTGGTATGCAGAATGTTCTGGATAGTACATAACATCCGTCCACGACATGTCGGCAGGCGATATCAGCACCACTCCACCCTCGTCGGCAAGTTTGAAGGTGGTATGCAGTTGTGACAGAGGCTCCATCTTGTCACACCATATAGCAACATGTCCATGAGCTGGAACAATGGTCGATATTGGCAAGCCGTTGGCATCAGTGAGCTGAGAATAGTATGGTATCTGGTATTTCTGCGGCTTATTCGGATTATCACTAATATACATTCCGGCAATGTCTATTTCCTTGTCGGTGGTGTTGTACACCTCAATCCAGTCCTTCTTCTTCATCTGGTCGTTGAGATATATCTCGTTAGCAGCACTTATCTCATTCACAACAATCGGATTCATAGCCATATCAGCCCTCTCCTCAGCAGAAAGCGACTGGAAAACAGCCACCAGATCATCAGTGCCGGTGGTAGGAAGCGTATATTCCGCATTCTGCGAAACATACTCCAGATTATCTGTGCTGATACCTGTCATCTGCAGAGAAGCACTCCACATGATATCGGACGAATTTGCACTGTTGTTATGCACCTCAACGGCAATAATATTTGGTCCCTTCTGGAAAAGGTCTGGATCAAGTGTCATCGTTCCTGTATCTGGGTTGTTAGGTGCATAGGTTGAAGCGTAGGTGCTGTAGGATGGTGTACCTGATGGCATATTATACCTACCTGCTTCCACTCCGTTTACATAAATCACAAATCCATCGTCAATGATATAGTCGAGAGTGAAAGTGGTGCTCGATGAAGGTTCTTCCGACAATGTGAAGGTCTTTCGGAAATAATATGTAGGATACTTCTGCGATGAGTTACTGCCATAGCTGATAGTTGTGTTCAGGTTGCTCTTTCCATAACCTAACGGTGCTGTACCAGTTGACCAGCCAGATGTTGAATAGTTGATTGACTTCCAGTCTTTGCCGTCAAGCGATCCTTTATCATAGTAGTACCACAGTGTCTCTGAAGGGAAGAGTGTCTGCTGCGAGGTGCTGTTCTTTGCCCATCCCACAAACGAATAGCCTGCCGGAGTTTCCGCACGGAGTGTTGCTGGTGGGAACACATAGCCCTTCAACTCACCGGTTGGTATCACCATATCGTTCAGATAAAGTCTTGCCGCACTGCAGTTATTGGTTAGGTTGAGCTGTTTGCGGGCTGATGTTATCTTCATTGGTGAGTAATTCTTCAGCGCATTGGTGAGATTTGACACACGTGTTGAAGAGAGGTTGCTTATCAGTGAGTTTGCAGTGGATGAAGGATAGACAAAGTTGTTCTGTCCCAGATAACTGCTGGTCTTCGTAATGATATCCTTGCAACGTGTTGGTTCAAATACTGAACCAGACACAACACAAAAGGCATCCGTAAAACGCTTGCGGAATTCGGCATTGTTGAGCATATTGATAAAAATGGTCACAAACTGTATCTCCGACGAGATGCGCTGTCCTTCAATTCCCGTACCATGAAGTGTGTCAAAGGTGTAGTTCTTCTTTGCTGCAAAAGTGGTGAATGGTGATGTGGTGGCAAACGTACCGTCAAGGTCGAACACCACGAAGTGGAACTTACCATCATTCTGATCGCGAAATCCTTTCACATTGTTCTGTGGCCAGTCTGTACCACCCAGATAGAACTCTGCTGCCATATAGTTGATATATTCATCTATATCCACCATCTCACAAATCTGCTTGTAGGCTGCATCGTTTGAGCATATCTTTGACAGTTCGTACCACTCCAGGAACTTGGTCTTTGTACCGGTCATCTGCACATATCCAGAGTCTGGACTCATCTCAAACTGGTCCATATAGTCGGTATCTATACCGTAATTGGCATATGCAAAGTGCTTATTGTTCGGTTCACGCATATTCAGCACGTTATAGTAAGAACCATTAATAAAGACATGCACAGGCTGCCACGACTGTCCGTCAATATAGAGTCCCGATGTACGCATAATCTCTTGCAAGGCTCCGTCCTTTATCCTGCAGTTGGTGTCATTACCACCATTCCTTATCTGCAATGTCTTATTCTTTATATAAGGTTTATTAGGGAAGAACGGATACGACAGGAAGTTCTCACCGTTATATGTCTTCTCTGCCTTTATCTTGAATGAATGTGGTGTCCATGCCCTACTCCATCCACCACACATAGAGAAATCGGTCTCCTGATTATGCACAGCCACATATTGGTCTGTTGATGGATTGGCATCTTGCCATGATGTTGGCTGACCGCCTTTAAGCATATATTCCATATTCACCGGACGGTCCCAGTCCATGTTCCAGTTGCACTTGCTGGTCTGACCATTGCCCGGCCTGCCGTTAGGTCCCTGCATAAACACTCCGTAGTTGGTGTCGTAGATATTGTCGGGGTCTGTAACTACTGATATGATTGGGAACACATACTGCCTGTCTTGCTTTATGTATGATCGTGTCACTACACGACTTGGCAGATAACCATCCCTGAACAGGCGGAACCTGAACACCGTAGTACTTGAAACCGAAAAACTACCACTCTGTGATGTCTGACCGTTTGTGAGTGTTGGTGTGGTGCCGTCTGTGGTATATCTCAGTGTTGTTCCTTCTGGGATTGTGACTTTCACATCAAACGCCGAAGTAAACATCTTTCCGTCAACACTTACTTCAGGCGCATCCAACTGCGAATTGCAGAAGGTACTGGTCGTATTTGTCTCACCAGGTGTTGGGTCGGCTGTATTCTTCCAGCTCACTCCACCGTCAGTTATCCTTGCGTAAGAACAGCGTGACTTTGCTCCTGGATAGGTCTTCTGGTCAATAATATTCGTACCATCTGATATTATTATATCACCGCCTTCATAGTCGAGTTTGAAGTTGACCTGAGTCAGCGATGTGAACTTGCCGTAATGGTCAAACCAGATTACCTTATATCCCTTTGCAGGCACCGTACCGTGGTCCTTAGTAAAACGGTATTTCTTCAGGTTTTCTGCATCGTCACTGATATATAGTCCCGACAGACTCACCGGTGTTGTGGTTGGGTTGTAGAGTTCTATCCATGTTCCGTAGTTGAACGATGGGTCCATAAACATATCCACATTCGATGCCTGAATCTCGTTTATCATTATATTGTCCGACGAAGGGGTGTTGGCTGTTACGGTTATTCCGCAGTTGGCGTATGTACCACTACCGTCAAGTGCCGTAACCCTTATTGTTGCCGATCCTTCTTTCAGGGCGTTGACAACTCCGTTTTCATCAACCATCACCACTGATGTGTTCGAACTCCACCAGTCCAACTTCTTATTCGTTGCAGTTGTTGGCAGTATGGTTGGTGTAAACACGTATTCTTCATCCACCACCATCTTCAGCTGTGTGGCATCAAGGGTTATGCTCTGCACCTTTATCTCTTCGCCGTAGTATTCCAACTTGAAATTATCCACGCAGGTCCAGTCTTCGCTGATGGTTGTGGTTTTCCTTATACCTATCCTCAGCCTACCGTCACTGCCCACTTCTACCTCCACGCTGTTGTTATAGTATCCATTCTGGAACCAGTAATAGGCTGCTTCCATATTGTTTGGTATGTACTTCGTCTGACCGCTCCACCAGTCGCCGACCTGCGATGTTGCACCGCCCAACGAACCGTCCTGTGCTGCACTTGAAGCGTATGGCAACTGAACCGAGTAGTCACCTGTAGATGATGTTCCGTAGAGATAGGCATAGCGATATGTGTCACCGTCATAGTTGAAGTGTTCCCAGTCTGTCGATGAGTTACCTGCCCTATAATATCCTTGCATACTCAGTCGGTATTTGCCAGCAGTCAATCCTGTCAGGTCCTGATAGGTGTCGTAGGTCTTGTTGTAATGCTCGGCATTGTACATCGGATTTGCAAAACCCCAGGCAGTACCTTCCCAACTGTCGCCATTGTTATTGTCAAAACCAGCATTCTTGATGTAGTTCTCCGTAACATCAATCCAAACTGCCGCCTTACAATACGGCTGCACCAGTCCCGGCAAAAAAACAAAGACTAAAACAAAAAATCTAGAAAGTCTAGGAAATATCTTACTCATATTATTATTCATTATTTAATATTATTCCAGCCGTTGCAGTAATATCAGCCACGTCTATTACTCCATCCTGATTTACATCAGCATTTCTGACACTGAACCCCTGTTCTGCGTTTAGCGCTTCCGGCGCTAAAATATACCCTGCTATAGCAGTGATATCCGCAACATCCACAACACAGTCCTGATTTGCATCACCAAGCAACACTTCCACCAGTCCGTCTGTAGGCAACGACAAACCAGTCCACTTATCAAGCACGGTCAGATTGCTCACCTTCTGTATATAACCGGAATAGTCTGTCATCTCATACCGTTCCTTGACATTCTTCCATCGTCCGTTTGTCAACACCAAAGCACCTACGGGATACTTGGCCGTTGCAGTAAACACACCTCTCAGACCATTTACATTGGTCTTCGGACTGCTTACCTTTGTACCGGTTTCAAAAAACACGGCCTTCTCACCGTCACATCTGTAAACGTATGGCGTACCTGTCTCAAAACTCTCTGCTGCTTCCAGGCATATCCTGGTTGAGTCCTTTGTTATACCGGCAATCTGATATAGTGTCACATTCTCCGGAACAGTCATCTGATACGACAGACACACGGTTCCCCAGTTGCTGCCATCGTTCTGCCGGCAGAGCATTGGTATCTGACGTAGTCTGAAATCTGTAGCACACCACCATCCTTCTCTGTTGTCTGGTGTTGCCGTAGGATTGCCGTAAGCTAGATAACTACCATCTACAGCACCATCCTTACTTCCCTTGAAACCAATAGTCAGCGTGTCATCTTCATCCACATAAACATACGGAGTAACCATCGTCACCCACTTATCCGCATCCTCAATCGCCGGAATATCCAAAACCCCATAAGGCAGAACCTCACTCGCTACACTCCTTGAACTTTTGAACCCTTGAACTCCTTGAACCTTCATAAACGCCTTCTGATCCGCCTCACAATAATGCTGAGTAGTAGCCTTGCACTCAAGAGCATACAGTCCATGACTCAACTTCTTCAAGTCCTGGTTTATCTCCATGGTTGGTGAACTGGCCGAAGTAGCCGACACACTCCACCAAGCATTCCAACAGCTCTTCCCTGCCTGTGTGGCTGTACGCTGATCACCGCCCTTATATGTGCCTGCAGCCAAATTCCAACCAGATGTGGATGAGAAATCAGCCCCCTGTATCTTGTCGGTCAACTTCACATACTGCAAACAAGCGTCCAGAGCATTCTGCAGCGAGTCTGCATCACCGCTTTCCCGTGCTGCCACAACTGCCTCATATCCCGGCACAGCATATTCCTCCACAGTCGCTGCATCCTGAAGCAGATAGCCGTATTCCTCTTCATTCTCCTTTCTCAGTTTCTCACTCAAAAGACTGTCATGCTCTGCTTCCACCATCGCTGCGTTGGCCAATGCTTCTTCCTGTGTAGCAAAAAGTTCGGCAATCCTCACCTTGTCTATCTGCACCTTACCCTGAAGGTTTCTCAATTGGATTAGGCAGATGGTGTCCTTACTCACAGTAAAACTTGATGCCTGGGTAGCCCACTGATCTATGGTTGATAGTTTTGCACGGATATTCAGTTCTACCTTCTCCAGACTTGTTGTCGATATTCTCTGATAGTCGTTTCCGTTGCATCCTGCCATTGATACATAGTATGAATGTCCCGGTTTCAACAGCAGTTTCTTCCTTACTGCCTGAGCCGATGTTGTCTCACCTGTCTCACTGGTTCCATAGCATTGCAGGTATTCTCCTCCATCCTGTCCGCCTATCTTCATTGCCTGGAAATAGGGTGCCGACAATGGCTCACCTGCTCCGTTTTCCCAGTCGTATAGTCCCAAGTCAAAATCACCGTTCTTCAGCATGTTTCCGCCCATATACATCACCGAATCACCCACCATCACCTCATCACCTGCTTCCAGATTGTCGGTCACTGCTGTGGCTTCGTTCGATGTTTTTACAGCATTCTTGGCATCAATAATACTGATGCGGTATTTATACCCAGCCTTTGCACCGCTCACGGTATAGGTATAGTCGGCTTCGTCTTCCTGTTGTTCAGGGATGGCAATGTCGGTCCAGATAGACGATCCGGTCTTCTTCTGCTGTATCACCATGCTCTGGTTGAACTCTCCGTTGGTTTCGTGCCATGTGAGCACTACCTCACCATTGCTCTTGTCGTATTTTGCCACCAGTCGTGAAGGGGCATATTGTTGCGGTATGTTCGGCACTTTCTCATACTGCGCATCATATCCCACCTGCGTTTCCTTGTTGGCATAGTATTCTCCCATTGGGGTCAGCTGACCGTTCAGATACATCGACCGACAGTCTTCTACCCAGTTATACACGGCATAACGCTCCATCCAACCTGTTGACTCCAGTCCGTCAATAACTGGTGCAAAGTGTTGCTTCTCTATAGCGAAATTGGTTGCCGAACCTGTTCTGTCACTTCCCGGCCAACCGGTCCAGTTGGCTCCGTAGTTCATCTCGGTTATCCAAATCGGCCTACCGGTTCTGTTGTGTATTCCCGAGAGTGTGCTCTGCCAAGAGCTCCAGTCGCTGTACCAATAAGCATGCACGGCTATAAAGTCGCATCGCCATCCTCGCTTGTCTATTGAGTCGATAAAGGCATACAACCAGTTCAGGTTGCCCGACATAGCTGGTGAACCCAGTCGCTTACCTGTTGCCATCATCTCTGGCCAGTTAGCAAGCACTTCATCCACGGTTGCATACTGCTCCTTTGAGTCGTTCTGGTTGTCTGGTTCGTTGTTTCCCAAAGCGTGTGGGGAATGGTTGCTGGAACCTATATCACTTATGCTTGGCCAACCTTCATGATGATGTTGCGGCACGTATTCCCAGTCGTCAGATGCCGAACCACCACAGTTCCAGTCGTAATACCAGGTTGCCTTCAGATTGGAAAGTTCACAGTTGGCACTGCCTCGCTTACCGCAGTCGTTCCATTGCATCACCCTTACCGAAGATACCGTCCCTCGCAGTATTGCCGGCAGGTTCAGTTTCTTATCTTCCTTGTCGGCAATGAACACGCGTGAGTAGCCCTTACCGTCGCTCTTTGTGGCCAGGCACACATAGTAACCTCGCTTCAGATAAATACTCTGAAACTTATTATTACTCTCCTTTCCGGCCAACGATACCCTGCTGTTGCCAAGTGGGAATTCAAACGCCTCACCTTGCTGGTTCTGCTCTGAATAGCCCACGAATGGTTTGTCTGCCTGATTGTAGGTGACGATTATCGAACCGTTGCCATATATCTTCAGTTTGCAGTTGCTGTTTCTTACGGCTTTCACACCATCTATCAGCACATGGTCCGTCAACAACAATTTAGCCAACGAAGGTATAACATTCTTCAGTATCACGGTCGAATTGCCGCTAATTGAGACTTTACCATTCTCACCGAAAGGAGTTGTTGAGGTTATCACATAGTCAACATCATCGCCCACTGTTACTGCATCAGTAACCTGACTGACAGTCTGGGTTGTATTGGCAAACATTGCCGTTCCCAGACACAAAACTATTATCAAGAAAACAAATCTTTTCATTTCAGAGTATAATTAAGCGTGCAAATATAAACAATAACATTGATATAAGCAAAGTTTTCCGCATCAAAACAAAATTAAACCTTAAAAATAATTAAATTACATTATTTTATATTATAAAAATGCTTACCTTTGCGCCAAATTGGATTTTTTAAAGTTAGTATTGCTTATGGAATGGTTGATAGAGTTATTCACAAATACCACATCGGTGGCCCACATCGCAATGTTGTATTCTGTTGTAATAGCTCTTGGCGTTTATCTCGGTAAAATCAAGATTGGAGGTATCAGTCTTGGTGTGACCTTTGTTCTCTTTGCAGGAATCATTGCCGGACATATTGGGTTCACGGCTCCTACCAATATTCTCACCTTCATACAGGATTTCGGTCTGATACTGTTTGTCTTCATGATAGGTCTTCAGGTTGGTCCTGGTTTCTTTGAAAGTTTCCGCAAGGGCGGTGTAACCATGAACCTTTTGGCATGTATGCTCATTGTGCTCAACATTGGCGTGATGATAGCATGCTACTACCTGTTCTTCAACACTTCCGACTACCGAAACCTTCCTATGATGATAGGAACCCTTTGCGGTGCCGTCACCAACACCCCCGGTCTTGGTGCTGCCACAGAGACTCTTCGCACCATCCTTGGCGACAACGCCCCTGAGATAGCATCTGGCTATGCCTGTGCCTATCCGCTCGGCGTTTTGGGTATCATAGGGGCAACGATACTGCTCAGATACCTCTGCCGCATCAATCTTCAGGAGGAAGAGGATGAACTGACACGACTCAGCGAAGAAGATCCTTCCTCAAAACCCCACTTCCTTTATCTCCAGGTTGACAACAAGCACCTCGACGGCAAGACTATAAAGCAACTCAAGATTTTCCTTTCACGCGACTTCACATGCTCGCGTCTTTTCCGCGACGGCAAGGCCATCATGCCTTCCGTGGATACCGTGCTCAACTACGGCGACAAGATGTACCTAGTCTGCGCTGATGCTGATGCCGAAGCAATGACAGCCTTCATAGGTAGCGAGACGGAGATAGACTGGGATATGGAGGAGCAGCCAATGATATCTAAGCGTATCGTGGTGACACGTCCAGCCATCAATGGCAAGACATTCAACGATATGCACTTCTCAACCGTCTATGGCGTCAACGTCACCCGTTTCTCCCGTCAGGGTATGGACCTCTTTGCCAGCGGCAACCTCGCCCTTCAGGTGGGCGACCGACTGATGGTGGTTGGTCCGCAGGATAAGGTGGACCGTGTGGAGAAAGTGCTGGGCAACTCAGTGAAACGTCTCAAGGCTCCTAACATAGCCACAATCTTCGTGGGTATCATCCTCGGCATCCTCGTGGGCTGCATACCTTTTGCCATCCCTGGCATCCCTACCCCACTGAAGCTGGGTATTGCCGGTGGACCGCTCATCCTGGCCATTCTCATAGGAAGATACGGATATAAGTTCCACCTTGTCACCTACACCACTACCAGCGCCAACATGATGCTGCGCGAGATTGGACTGGTGCTCTTCCTGGCCTCGGTAGGAATAAAAGCCGGTGCCAACTTCATGGATACAGTAATAGCCGGCGACGGACTGAAATATGTAGGGACAGGTTTCCTCATCACCTTCATACCAATAATAATTGTTGGCATCATAGCCCGGAAGAAATACCACTTTAACTATTTCACCATCTCGGGACTCATTGCCGGTGCCTCCACCGACCCACCTGCGCTGGCCTATGCCAACAGCACCTGCTCACGCGAAGCACCTGCAGTAAGCTACTCCACGGTGTATCCGCTCACCATGTTCCTGCGCATCTTCACAGCACAGGTACTCGTGCTACTGCTTTGCAGCTGATAAACAAAAGATTCAAAACATAAATAATTCAAAACAAAACAAAATGAAAAAAATCGTACTATCACTTGTCGTGTTACTCGGCACATCATTATCGATGTTTGGCCAAGGTGCCAACAACATCAAGATTAATGAGGTGCTCACCGACA
>R18__coassemble_1875_pt1 | contig 17461 bp, 13 predicted proteins | sample R18__metabat2_low_PE_027 | metagenome-assembled genome bin R18 | reverse complement strand
CAGGTGGCGATATCGCCCGGACGACGAGGCTTGATGCTGTAAGGCACATCAACACCGTTCACCTTCTTGAAGGCGTTCACAACGTCGAGCACACTGTAGCCGTGACCGGTACCGAGGTTATAGATAGCCAGACCGCATACTCTCTCAATAGCCTTAAGAGCAGCAACATGACCGTTTGCAAGGTCAACAACGTGGATATAGTCTCTCACGCCTGTTCCGTCAGGAGTGTCGTAGTCGTTGCCGAATACTCCCAGCTCTGGTCGCTTGCCAACAGCCACCTGGGTGACGTAAGGCATGAGGTTGTTAGGTATTCCGTTAGGGTCCTCGCCAATACGGCCGCTCTTATGTGCACCGATAGGGTTGAAATAGCGCAGCAGCACTATGTTCCACTCTGGGTCGGCCTTCTGGATATCCATGAAGATCTCTTCGAGCATGCTCTTGGTCTGACCGTAAGGGTTTGTGCATTTCCCCTTCGGGCATTCCTCTGTGATAGGTATTATGGCAGGGTTGCCATAGACGGTGGCAGATGATGAGAAGATGATGTTCTTGCAGTTGTTGCTGCGGAGAACATCGATGAGGACGAGAGTTCCGGCGATGTTGTTCTCGTAATACTCGAAAGGCTTTGCTACAGACTCACCAACAGCCTTCAGTCCGGCAAAGTGTATGCAAGCAAAGAACTCGTTCTCAGACATAACCTTCTGCAGACCTTCCTTGTCGCGTATGTCGCAATCGTAATACTTCACCTCGCGACCGATAATCTCTGACACACGGCGCAGAGACTCAGGGTTGGAGTTGCAGAAATTATCCACTACCACAAAATTATAACCGGCAGCTGCCAGTTCTATCAAAGTGTGGGAACCTATATATCCGGCACCACCTGTAACTAAAATCTTCTTCATAATTGTTCGGTTTAATTGATATAATCGCTCGCAAAGGTAAGAAAAAGGTTAGAGGTTATAGCTTAGAGATAAGAGTTTTTTGCTGAGATTTCTTAAAAAAACTTAAAACCTCAAACCTCAAACCTCAAATCTCTAACCTTTTTCTTACCTTTGTTCACTCATAGTGTGTAATAAAAGGTTAAAGGGTTAAAAGGTTAAAAGTTTAAAAGGTTAAGGAGTTTGATTCTAGAAAGATCTAGAGAAATCTAGAATAATCTAGAAAAATCTAGAAAGATCTAGAATCATATAGTTAGGTTCAAAAAAATTAAGAAAGAAATAATGAAAAAGATTCTGTTTGTTTTTGCAGCGATGCTTACGGCCGGCAGCAGCATGGCATGCACCAACTTTATTGTCGGCAAGAATGCTTCGGCTGATGGAAGTGTTATGGTGACCTACAACGCAGATAGTTACGGTATGTATGGCAACCTGTATCGCAGCGAGGCTGCTACCCACAACAAGGGAGAGGTTCGCAAGGTGTATGAATGGGACACAAACCGTTTTCTTAGTCTGGTGGATGAGGCAGAGGTTACCTACAACGTGGTGGGCCAGATGAACGAGAATCAGGTGAGCATCTGCGAAACAACCTTTGGCGGTCGTGAGGAACTGGTTGACTCAACAGGAAAGCTGGATTACGGAAGTCTGATATATATCACCCTGGAGCGCAGCAAGAGCGCTAAGGATGCGTTGAAGATAATGACCTCGCTGGCAGAGGAATACGGCTATTGCAGCGAAGGTGAGTCGTTCTCTATCTGCGATAAGAATGAGGCTTATATCCTCGAGATGGTAAGCAAAGGACCAGGCAGCAGAGGCTGTGTATGGGTGGCAGTAAGAATACCGGATGATTGCATCTGTGCTCATGCCAACCAGAGTCGTATAACGAAGTTCCTGCAGCTGTATCCTAAGAAGGATGTGAGCTACAGCAAGGATGTTATATCCTTTGCAAAAGAGAAGGGATTCTTCAGCGGTTCGGATAAGGAGTTCAGTTTCCGCGATGCTTATGCTCCTGCTGACTTCAGTGCTAACCGTTACTGTGAAGCCCGTGTGTGGAGTTTCTTCAATCATTATGTGTCGGGTATGGATAAGTATCTCGACTATGTTATGGGTAAGAAAAAGGAGAACTTGAACGATGAGATGCCGCTCTATGTGGTGCCTGAGAAGAAGGTGTCGCTCAACGACCTGAAAGCCGAGATGCGCGACCACTATGAAGGTACTCCTCTTGATATGACCAAGGACCTTGGAGCCGGTGCGTGGGCATCGCCTTACCGTCCAAGTCCGCTGTCGAAGAAGATAATGCAGGATGGCAAGGAGGTGGAAGTGTTCAACGAACGTCCAACGAGCACTCAGCAGACAGGTTTCAGCTTTGTAGGTCAGATGCGTTCATGGTTGCCGGATGCTGTGGGCGGCATAGTATGGTGGACAAACGATGATGCCAATATGGCTGTCTATACACCAATATACTGCAGCGTGACAAAACTGCCTGAGTGCTATGTGCGTCAGGAAGGTGTGCAGGATGAGCTGACATTCAGTTGGAAGTCGGCATTCTGGTTGGAGAATGTGGTGGCAAACATGGTGTATCCTTACTACTCCAAGATGTTCCCTGATTTGCTGAAGGTTCGTCAGGAACTGGAGGAGAAGTTCGACAAGAACCTGCCTACAATAGAGAAACTGGCTGTGAAGAAACCTGAGACCGCTGCTGCCTTGCTCACAACAACGAGTATCACCTGTGCCAACGATATGATGAAACGTTGGGAGGAACTGTACAAATACCTTGTTGTGAAGCATAACGATATGGTTGTCAAGGCAGAGGAGGATGGAAAGTTCAAGAAGGGTAAATACGGCTATGCTGCTCCGGTGGTTCGCCCAGGATACAGCGAGGAATACTGGAACAAGATTCTCAAGGAGACTGACAAGAAATTTATAATCGAAAAATAACAAAACACTATGGATCAAGATCTGTTAAAACAATGTATGGATGTGGCTCAGACATGGGCCACTGACGAGGTTTTTGATGCAGACACACGTGCTGCAGTAAAGAAGATGATGGACGATGATGATAAGGGCCTCCTTATCGACAGTTTCTATCAGACTTTGGAGTTTGGTACTGGCGGTCTGCGTGGCATCATGGGACCGGGTACTAACCGCATGAATATCTATACCGTTGGTAAGGCTACTCAGGGACTGGCTAACTACCTGAAAAAGAACTTTGCCGACCGCGACAGGATAAGCGTGGTTATCGGTGTGGACTGCAGAAACAACTCAGATGTCTTTGCAAAACGCTGTGCCGATATCTTTGCTGCAAACGAGATATATGTGTATCTGTTTGAAGATATGCGTCCTACTCCGGAAGTAAGTTTCGCTATCCGTTATCTGGAATGTCAGAGCGGTGTTAACATCACAGCATCACACAACCCTCGTGAGTATAATGGCTATAAGGCATACTGGGACGATGGTGCACAGGTGCTGGCACCTCACGACAAGGGTATCATTGAGGAGGTGAACAACTGCCGTTATGAGGACGTGAAGACAGGTGGCGATGAGAAATATATCACCATCATAGGTGAAGAGGTTGACCGTGCTTATCTGGATTCTGTTAAGACTCTCTCCATAGACCCTGAGGCTATCCGCCGCCAGAAAGACCTGGGTATAGTATATACTCCGCTGCATGGTGCCGGTATGATGATTGTGCCAAGAGCACTGAAGATGTGGGGCTTTGAGAATGTGAACTGTGTGCCGGAACAGATGATCAAGGATGGTAACTTCCCAACCGTGGTATCTCCTAATCCAGAGAATGCAGAGGCTCTTACTCTGGCCATAAAGCTGGCAACAGAGAAGAATGCCGATATCGTGATTGCTTCTGACCCGGATGCTGACCGTGTGGCTATGGCATGCAGGAACAAGAAGAATGAATGGGCTATTATCAATGGTAACCAAACCATGCTCATCTTCCTCTATTACATCATCAAGAACCGTATGGATAAGGGCCTGATGAAGGGTGATGAGTTTATCGTGAAGACCATCGTGACAACAGAGATGGTGAAGAAGGTGGCAGATAAATACGGCATAGAGATGCGCGACTGCTACACCGGTTTCAAATGGATTGCCCGTGAGATAAAGATTTCTGAGGGTGTGAAGAAATATATCGGTGGTGGAGAAGAGAGCTTCGGATTCCTGGCTGAAGACTTCTGCCGCGACAAGGACTCTCCTTCTGCATGCTGTCTGATTGCTGAGATTTGTGCCTGGGCTAAGGATCAGGGTAAGACTCTCTACGACATACTTATGGATATCTATCTGGAGTATGGCTTCTCATATAATAAGGCAATAAGTGTTGTTCGTCCTGGCAAGACCGGTGCTGACGAGATTAAGCAGATGATGGAGGACTTCCGCAATAATCCTCCACAGGAGATTGCAGGTAGCAAGGTGGTTACTTATAAGGACTTCCGTTCGCTGAAACAGGTGGAGAATGGTGTGGAGACCGATATCGTGATGCCTGAGACAAGCAATGTGCTGCAGTATTTCTGCGAAGATGGTACAAAGGTCAGCGTACGTCCTTCAGGTACTGAACCGAAGATAAAGTTCTATATCGAGATTAACGGAGAGATGGCCTCTGCTGATGATTATGACACTTGCTGCAGCGAGGCAGATAAGAAGGCAGGTACTATCCTCGACTCATTAGGAGTGAAACCATGAATGGTGAGATAATAGAAAAATATTTCAACCTTACTGATAAACAGAGAGAGCAGATGAATGCTCTCTCTGCTTTATATTCTGACTGGAATGCAAAGATTAATGTGATATCAAGAAAAGATATTGATAATCTTTACGAGCACCATGTGCTTCATTCTTTGGCAATAGCCAAGGTGCTGGAAAAGGAAACGGCTGACAGTCTGTCGATTCTTGATTTCGGAACAGGTGGCGGCTTTCCCGGTATCCCACTTGCCATAATGTTTCCGCAACATAAGTTCAAACTTATTGACAGCATAGGCAAGAAGGTCAGGGTGGCAGAGAATATCGGCAACAGTATAGGACTCAGAAACTGCCGATATGCACATCAGAGAGGTCAGGAGGAGAAGGCGCGTTTTGATGTTGTGGTGTCGCGTGCTGTGATGGACCTAGGGGAGTTGGTGAAGATAGTAAAGGACAACACCAACAGGCTGATTTGTTTGAAGGGCGGCGATGTGGAAAAGGAAATACAGGAAGCTCGACGACAGAAGATAAAATGTAAGGGCAAGGTGCTGGAGATGGAAGCAGACTGCTACAGACTCAGCGATATGTTCAGTGAAGAATGGTTTGATGAAAAATACCTCATCGATGTTAAACTTTCATAAAAACTATTGATTCAGGTCTCTGGTGTCTGGACTTTTTCTTAATTTTGCAGAAATTTTAATATTAATGATTTATGTTAGAGAAAATAGCAAAACTTCTTGATGAGATTAATGTGTTGACAGCCGAAAATGAAGAACAACTTGAGGCTATCAGACTGAAATATCTTAGTAAGAAAGGAGAGATAAATAATCTGATGGCCGATTTCCGTAATGTTCCTGCTGAGCAGAAGAAGGAAGTTGGTATGAAGATCAATCAGCTCAAGCAGACGGCTCTTGAAAAAGTAAATGGTCTGAAGGAGAAGCTTGGCGGTGGTAATAAGGAAGATCAGGCAATGGCAGGATTGGATCTTACACGTACTCCTTATCCTGTGAAACTCGGAACCCGCCATCCGCTGACAATAGTGAAGAATGAGATAATAAACATCTTTGGCCGTATGGGTTTCTCTTTGGCAGAAGGTCCGGAAGTTGAGGATGACCTGCATGTGTTCACAAAGCTTAATTTTGCAGCTGATCATCCAGCACGCGATATGCAGGACACATTCTTTGTGGAGACAAACGAGGATGTTATCAAGAATATTATACTCCGTACTCATACAAGTTCTGTTCAGGCAAGGGTTATGGAGCACACGCAGCCTCCTATCCGTGTTATCTGCCCGGGACGCGTGTATCGTAATGAAGCAATCTCAGCCCGTGCACATTGTTTCTTCCATCAGATAGAAGGTCTGTATATCGACAAGAACGTATCTTTCACAGACCTTAAGCAAGTGTTGCTTACCTTTGCCCGCGAGATGTTTGGTAACGACACGAAGATTCGTCTTCGTCCGTCTTATTTCCCATTCACAGAACCAAGTGCTGAGATGGATATCTCATGTAACATCTGTGGTGGTAAGGGATGCGGATTCTGCAAACATACCGGTTGGGTTGAGATATTGGGTTGCGGAATGGTTGACCCTAATGTTCTGGACGCTTGCGGCATCGACAGCAAGGAATATACCGGTTATGCCTTTGGTCTGGGAGTGGAGAGAATCACCAACCTGAAGTATCAGGTGAGCGACCTTCGCCTGTTCTCGGAAAACGATATCCGCTTCCTGGAGGAATTCCAGTCGGCAAACTAATGTCGGGAACGCATACTATGAAATATATCGAAACAGAAATACAGGGCGTCTATATCATTGAACCAAGAGTTTTTGATGATGCCAGGGGATATTTCTTCGAAGCCTTCAAGCAGAAGGAGTTTGAAGAGAACGTTGCCAAGGTGGAGTTTGTTCAGGATAATGAATCAAAGTCGTCGTTTGGTGTGCTCCGTGGTTTGCATTATCAGAAAGGAGAATATTCCCAGGCTAAACTGGTGAGGGTTATCAAGGGAAGGGTGCTTGATGTGGCTGTGGATCTGCGGCAGGATAGTGCCACCTTTGGCCGATATATCATGGTGGAACTGAGCGATGAGAATAAGCGGCAGTTCTTTATCCCTCGCGGTTTTGCTCATGGTTTCATGGTGCTTAGCAAGGAAGCGATATTTACCTACAAGGTGGATAATGTGTATGCTCCTCAGGCTGAGGCGTGTATTTGCTGGAATGATACCACACTGAACATACCTTGGCCAGAGGTTGATGGTGTGGTTACATCTGAAAAAGACAATAAAGGAATGCGATTTGAAGAAGCAGAGAAGTTCTGAAAACTCTTACTATCGTCTATGAAGAAGGCATGGCTCGTTATTCTCATTGTTAGCGGAATGTTGATCTCCTGCGCAGGAGTGAAAGAAAACATGGAAGCTAAGGCGTTGCTGCAGGGCATATGGGTGAATGCTGAGACAAGTGAACTGTCGTTCTTTGCAATAGGCGATACTTTGTATTTTCCTGACAGAGGAATAGAGCCTAACTATTTCTGCTTCGTTGACGACAGTCTGGAGATTCATGGTGCTGATGTTGACCGTTATGCCGTGTATCGTCAGGGAGCACATATCTTCCAGTTTTATAATCTTTATGGAGAACTGGTGAAATTACGTAAGAGTACCTTGCACTCAGATTCTGTTTACTTTGCACAAATGCCAAGTCGTGTTTATAATGAAAAAAATGTTCACAAGGATTCTACTATAACATATAGAGGTAAGGAGTATAGCTATAATATATCCATTGTAAGAAACAAGACAATGGTGCTGAAACAGGTTTATACACACGATGGTATTCAGGTTGATAATATCTTCCCTGACAACACCGTTACTCTTAAGCTGAAGAAAGAAGGTAAAACAATATTCGACGATGTTATAAATAAAGTGGAGTATGGTAAAGCTATCCCGGCATCATTTCTTAATCAGGCTGTCTTTGAGAATTTTACATTTTCAAAGATAGACGATGATGGAATACACTTTATGGCAGAGATGGCTATTCCGGATGCCAAGATTTCGTATAATATAGGGACTAATATAGGCTTTGACGGAAAACAGGAAATAAATTCTGAACTATGACCTTACTCATTGTTGTCATAATGCTATTGGGCTATCTGATGATAGCGACTGCCAACTATACGAATGTTAACAAGTCGGCAGTGGCAATGTTTCTTGCAGCTGTCAGTTGGGTGCTCTATATCAGTTTTGGCTATGACTTCGTGGTAGATAATCATCCGCGTGAGTTCCTGCTATATCTTCTTGGCGACGAACCAACATCTGAGGGGGTGAAGTATTTCATTGCTCAGAATATCTTTCTGAAATATGTTGGCAAGGCTGCTGAGGTTGTACTATTCCTTCTGGCTTCAATGACCATTGTGCAGATCCTTGACAGCAATGGCTGTTTCGATTTTCTGATGGATTTCCTGCGAACACGCAACAGCAGGAAGATGCTGTGGCTGGTTGTGCTGATAACTTTTCTGCTCTCAGCTAATATTGATAACGTCACAGTGACTACGATGATGTTGGTGCTTGTTCATAAATTGTTGTCGCAACGTAGCGACAGATTGCGTTTTGGATGTGCAGTGATGCTTGCTGCCAACTGTGGAGGTTGTCTGACTGTTATCGGCGACCCTGTAGGACTTGCCCTTTGGAGTGGGGGTGCTGTGAATGCTACTAATTATATAGTCTCGATGATTGTGCCGGTGCTTCTGGCCTGTGCGATACCGGTATATCTGCTGAGCAGAAAACTGCCTGAAAGTTTAGATCTGCAGTGGGTGGCACCGCCTTTTCGTGGTGATGATACCAATCTCTCACGACGTCAGCGTATGATTATGGGTATTGTGGCTTTTATTGGATTGTGGCTTATACCTTGTTTCCATAGTGTGACAAAACTCAGTCCTTTCCTCGGTGCTTTATGTGTGCTGGCAATACTCTGGATAGTCAACGAGATATACAATAGAAAATTGAACTCCGCCGACCAGATGGTGCAGCAACTGAAACCTCGTGCTATGCAGTATGCCAGTCTGCAGTCGATACTTTATATAATAGGCATTATGCTTGCTCTGGGTGCAGTAAAGGAAACAGGTTTTCTGCAGCAGTTTGCTGATTGGTTGTGGGAGAATGTTCATAACATATTCATTCTTGGAACTTTAACTGGTCTTGTGAGCACTATCCTCGACACATTTACAACGGCAATGACCTGCTTCTCTATGTTTGGTGTTGCTCCTTCTGGTTCTTTGGGCGATGCTGCATATTTTGTGCAGGATGGTCCTTTCTGGAAGATTATAGCTTATTGCACGGCAATAGGTGGTAGTATGATATCGGTGGGGTCTCTCAGTGGATTACTGCTGATGAAGATGGAGGATATCAGTGTGAGATGGTTCCTGAGACATTTCAGTTTCAAGGTGTTCCTGGGATGGCTATGCGGAATGGCTTTCCTCTATGCCGAGGTTTATGTGTTTAATTTCTGCTAAAGATAGAAATCAATGCGAATAGATATAATCACCGTTGTGCCAGAGATGCTTGAAGGATTCATGAAAGAATCTATTCTTGGGCGTGCTCAGGAAAAAGGTATCGTAGAGATTCATATCCATAACCTGCGCGATTATACCAACGATAAATGGAAACGTGTGGACGACTATCCTTTTGGTGGCTTTGCTGGTATGGTATTGCAATGTGAACCTATAGACAACGCTATCAGTGCCCTCAAGGCAGAGAGAGACTACGATGAGGTGATATATGTAACACCCGATGGTGAGTCGTTTAATCAGCCAATGGCAAACTCTTTGTCGATGCTCGAAAATATCATAATCCTTTGTGGACACTATAAGGGAATAGATCAGCGTGTGCGTGATCATCTTATAACTAAAGAGATAACAATTGGCGATTATGTGCTCACTGGTGGAGAACTGGCAGCGGCTGTCATCACTGATGCTGTGGTGAGATTGTTGCCCGGCAGTATAGGCGACGACGAGAGTGCATTATCCGACTGCTTTCAGGATAATCTTCTGGCAGCACCGATATATACCCGGCCAGCAGATTATAAGGGATGGAAGGTTCCTAATATCTTACTTTCCGGACACGAAGCAAAGATAAAGGAATGGGAAATGGAGCAGAGCCTGAAACGTACACAGGAACTCAGACCTGATTTGCTGGATTAAAGAATTTTTAACCGAAAAATATCTAGAAAATTCTAGAAAACTCTAGATTAATCTAGAAATCTCTGAAAAGATGAATGATATAGAGCGGATAAAGCAGTTGCGGCGGGAGTTGCATGAACATAATCATCGTTATTATGTTGAGAATAATCCTGTGATAAGTGATCAGGAGTTTGACTTCCTTATGCACGAACTGCAGGATTTGGAGTCTAAACATCCTGAACTTTTCGATGCTAATTCGCCGACACAACGTGTGGGCAGTGACCTGAATAATGAATTTACCAAGGTGGCCCACAAATATCCGATGCTCTCTCTGGCTAATACCTATACCCGCAGTGATGTAGAAGATTTTTATAATAGAGTGAAAGAAGGCCTATCGGGGGAAGAGTTTGAGATTTGTTGCGAGATGAAATACGACGGACTGTCTATTTCGCTTACTTATGAAGACGGAAAACTTGTGCGTGCTGTTACGCGTGGTGATGGCGTGCAAGGTGATGATGTGACTGCAAATGTAAAAACTATCCGCTGTATCCCATTGGTACTCAATGGTAACGATTATCCGCATGAGTTTGAAATCCGCGGAGAGGTGCTGATGCCTTGGAATGTTTTTAATGCACTCAATGAAGAGAAGGAAGAGAAAGGAGAGACACCCTTTGCCAATCCGCGCAATGCGGCAAGTGGTACGCTGAAACTTCAGAATTCTGCCGAAGTGGCAAGGCGTGGTCTGGATGCTTATCTTTATTATCTGCTTGGAGATGACACCGGAGGAAGCAATATACAACTGGATCTTTTCTCCTCGTTCACATATAATGAAAATGCAGAGCATTACTCCCGTCTGATGCAAGCAGCGAAATGGGGATTTAAGATTTCTCAGGGAATGAAACTCTGCAAAACTCTTCAAGAGATATACGATTATATTGATTATTGGGATAAGGAGAGAAAGAACCTGCCAGTAGCAACTGATGGTATTGTGCTGAAAGTCAACTCTCTGCGTCAGCAGCGGGCATTAGGATATACAGCCAAATCACCACGATGGGCCATTGCCTATAAGTTTAAGGCAGAGAGAGTATGTACGCGCCTCAATGAGATAACTTATCAGGTGGGGCGTACTGGGGCCATCACACCTGTTGCCAATATGGATCCGGTGCTTTTGGCTGGTACGGTAGTTAAACGTGCATCTCTGTATAATGAAGATGCTATTCGTCAACTTGATCTTCATATTGGCGATATGGTTTATGTGGAGAAAGGCGGCGAGATAATTCCTAAGATAGTCGGAGTCAACATCGATGAACGACCGATAATCTGTCAGCCAGTACAGTTTATAAAACACTGTCCGGAATGTGGTACTCCTTTAGTGAGATATCAGGATGAGGCTGTGCATTATTGTCCTAACGATGCGGGGTGTCCTCCTCAAATAAAAGGTCGGATAGAACATTTCATCAGTCGTAAGGCAATGAATATAGATTCTCTAGGTCCGGAAACTGTTGACGAATATTACAATCGTGGACTTATTCATGATATCGCAGACCTTTATCGTATCCAGGTACAGGATATCAACGGCGATGGTAGTAAGACAAAATCGGCCCTGAAGATAGTTAATAGCATTGAACAAAGCAAGAAAGTACCATTCGAACGTGTGGTCTATGCTATTGGTATAAGATTCATAGGGGAGACATCGGCTAAGCTTCTTGCCCGCCGTTTCAAGTCCATGCAAGCTCTTGCAGAGGCTACCATGCCCCAGCTGCTTGAGATTGATGGGGTAGGAGAGGTTATGGCACAATCGGTGATAGACTATTTCCTGAATCCGACAAATCGTGAGATTATTCAACGACTGACGGAATACGGTCTTCAGATGCAACTCTCAGAGGAAGCTTTAGCTTCTCAGACTGATAAACTCGCAGGGAAGAGTATTGTTATCAGTGGTGTCTTCTCACAACATTCTCGTGATGAGTATAAGCAGATAATAGAACAGAATGGTGGCAAAAACTCAAGCAGCATAAGCAAGAATACAAGTTTCATCCTTGCCGGAGATAATATGGGACCATCAAAACTCGAGAAAGCTCAAAAACTCTCCATTCCTGTTGTGAATGAGGTGGAGTTCCTGCAGATGCTTGAATCTTAGAATATGGATAGCTCTATTGTCCTTCGTTGAGGATGCCTGCAGATGTAGCATCAGTTGTTTCACCACATACTCCGTTGTGGAAGATATATTCCGAAATAAGCTTTCCGTTCTTGTCGTAATGCCTTGCAGGTCCTTCTGCAAAATAACCATAGAAGGATTGTTGTGGCAAGTCGCGTGGTGAAGGCTTGAGGTTCCAGGAGGATTCTACCTTTTTCTTACCGTTATCATGGTATTGTGTCCATGTCGCCCGATTTGTTTTGATATCTCTCTTCCATGTCCAGCGGATAGTGCCATCAGGATTCCAGAATGTCTCCTTACCGTTTTTCCTTCCCTCTGTATAGTTCACCTCGTGCTCCTTCTTGCCATTACTGTAGTAACTTATTTCTTTTCCATCAAGAAGATATGTCTCATCCTCATAAACATTGGCACTCCATTGTATCCTCACTTTCCCATCAGGATAATACTCTGAGAATGATTTCCTTGAAACTCCTTGAACCCTTGAACCCTCTTGAACTCTTGAACTCTTGAACTCTTCGGCTTCATTCACCCACGCCTCGTTGAACTCAATATCGAGTCCAGGGAAATTAGTAGTTGTAAGTATATGGATGGCTCCGTTTTCGGCTTGTCTTAAGGTGACATAGCCCAGTGAAGGATGCTCAACACGATGATGCTGTGGTAGTGCAATAGGCAAAGATTTTATCTTCCATGTCTTGCCATTGTCTGTAGATAATGCCACCACACAGTCGTTGCCATTCTGCCAGCCTGCAGGAGGGGCAATCTTCTTCTTGTGCATATAGGAATCGGTAACCAGGAGTAGGTTTCCTGATTTCAGTCTTATCATACATGGTCTTTGTGCTGTTCCAAGTGGTGGAAATGGTGCTTTTGTTGCTTCTTCCCATGTCTCTCCCCAGTCATGAGAGATATTCTGTGGTGTCCACCCATCGATACTCGCATTTTTGCCACCTATAGAGAGCAGTGTACCTTTTTCATCAAGTGGGACGATGGTGGAATGGCGTCCACTGGTGCGTCCAGCCATCTGATGCCAGGTTTGGCTATCATCTTTGCTTTGCCAAAGGAAGCTGGTACTGCTCTTGCCGTCTGAAGCCATATAGATACTTCCGTCTGCTGCACGGAATGCATTGCTGATAGGCTGGGCAGTATATTCTGTTGCTGGCTGACTGAGTTTTGGCACATTGTATGTCCATGTGGCTCCATTGTCGATAGTAGTACAATAGCGGAATGGTACCCAATCGGAGATGTCTCTGCCACCACCAAAGAACCACACCTTATCCCCATCTCTCCACACCAGTGCCGACTGGTCGTTGGCATTGTGAGTATCGAAAAAGAGTTCCGGCATATCCCATTCCACAGCACCATATCGTAGTCTTGCCTGTACGAATGTCGTGGATGTGTCGGCCTCTGATTTTCCCAAAGGTGTAGAGAAGTAAATAGCCAGCACATCACCATTAGGCATTATATCCATGCCTGCAGAATGGAGATGGTTGTACACACCTTTATCGAGTCCAGCCATCTCTCCCTGTTCTGTTGGTGTATTAGCAGATGGAATTGGAAGGGCGTATCTAACTGTAAAATAAGGTGCCCGGCTTATATCTTCGTTTACCAGTTCTTTAGATCGGGTTTGCTTTATTGCCGACTGACAGAAAGGAATAGCCCCTCTATCGCTGATGCTGAAACTGACAATCCCTCCATCATTGTTTGGAGCAGAGATGTTAGTGCCACATTTGAATCCCGATGCTTCAATATCGAAGGTCTGTGCCTCTGCCAATGTTGCTATCATGCAGAATGCAATGAATAGGTAGTTTCTCATTTAGTTAAAGATATCTCGTTCGGTAAGTATTATGTCGTTCTTATTGTTGTATGTGCCAATTCTTATCTTCTGTGATGGTGATTGTGTGAAGATTTTCAGAATATGTTGGTAGGAATAGGAACCATTGTCATAAACCACAAAGGTACGCGTGTTGGCATCAATGACAGCGGCGATTTCTTTCTCGTTATGTCCTTCAGGTAATGTTATGTCGTTGCCAATGAAGGCTGTTGCACGTAGCCCTTTCTCACGTGCTTTCTTCATGCAGGTCTCTGTCATAGTTTTTGAACCAATGAAGATGTACTCCTCGTCTTCATGTCGCATATCAAGGAGTCCAAGCTGCTTGCGCAACGCTCCGCATTGCAGGTATATATATGCCATAATCGCCTTGAAGAATATAGCAGCCTGTATTGGTATAGTGACAAGAAAACTTAGATGACCATAGTATTTGCGGAAAAAAATAAGCATAGCCTTATAAAAGACGTGAACATATCGGAAACTCGTCTTGTGTGTGCTCTCGCCTTTATAGTGGAGTATGCGTAGTGGCAGGTAGTAGTTGTTGTATCCTGCCTGTGTGATGCGATAGGAGAGGTCTATATCCTCACCATACATGAAATATGTTGTGTCGAGCAGACCTATCTTGTCGAGCACCGACCGGCGTATCATGCAGAACGCCCCGCTGACAACGTCAATCTTGCATGGCTCATCCTTTGGCAGATAACTCATGTAATAGCGCTTGGTGTACCCCATCATCTTAAGAAACGATGTGGTCACCGTTGGCAGTCCGCGACGCGATTCTGGCGCAAAACTGCCATCAGCAGAGTGCATCATAACACCACATGAACCGGCATCCTCATGCTCATCCATAAACCGTAAGGCCTCAGTTATAACATCCTCTCCCACAAAGGTGTCGGGATTAAGCAGCAGCACATACTCACCCGTGCTTTGACGGATGGCTGCATTGTTGCCTTTTGCAAAACCAAGGTTATGATTTGACGAGATGAAGTTTACAAGCGGATAGCGCAATTTCAGATATTCCACAGAACCATCCGAGGAGTGATTGTCGAAAACGAATATCTCGCGCTCTATGCCGTTGGTGGCCTTGACAACAGTGTAGAGACACTGTTCAAGGTAATATTTCACGTTATAGTTTACTATTACTACCGATAGTTTCATCCTTGCTGTTGATTTTCATCCTTCAGTTCATTCTCTATTCTCGATGCTGTTGGTGTGATGAAGCATAGACAGATGAGCTGGATTATTGCCATATAGCCGAATGTTGGCAGCGGATGGAAGAAGTAATAGAGCAAGATATTGAATATCATTGGCAATATCAATATCTGCATGCGTAATATAGAGTATGTAGTGTACTTGTGCCTATTAGCTTCAATCTTCTTTCTTACAACTTTCAGTTTCAATAGTTTCAGTGATAGTGGAATTGTGAACAGTGTGATAATCTCCATTGCTGTGAGAAAGATGAACTCCAGTTGTTTCCGTCCTGTCAACGAAGCTTTCAACTCATTGAGTAAACCGCATTCAAACACCACTACCAGCATAAATGCCACGCCTATCATTGTGAAGAAGAATGTACGCTGCGTCTTTAGTATCGTTTCGTTATTTTCCATCATAATTTGTTCTGTTTGTTATTGACCTTCCAAGTGTTAGCTCATCGGTATATTCCAACTCGTCGCCTACTGATATTCCTCTTGCTATGCATGAGAACTTGATTGGAAGCAACCCCGGTGATTCTGTAGCCCGTAATTTCCTATATATATAGAACGCTGTTGTGTCGCCTTCCATCGTCGATGCCAAAGCAAATATCACCTCTTTTATTTCTCCCTCGGCAATGCGTTGGCAAAGCGAGTCAATCTCAAGATTGGAGGGAGAGATACCGTTCATTGGCGATATCAGTCCACCAAGAACATGATATAGACCATGATATTGCATGGTGTTCTCAATAGCCATCACGTCCTGAATATTTTCCACAACGCATATTGTTGAGGCATCACGTCTCGGGTCACTGCATATTGGGCACACAGGCGTGTCTGATATGTTATGACACACCGAACAATAGCATATGTTTTCTTTCAATTGCTGCAGTGAGGTAATGAATGCATCAAAGTCTTCCTCCGGACCTCTCAACAGGTGCAGAGCATGGCGTAGGGCAGTCTTTGACCCTACACCAGGCAGATGTGATATCTGTTCCACTGCCCTCTGCAACAATATCGATGATAACTGCATTATCTCCAAGTTATTATTCTGGAATTTTCTAGATTATTCTAGACTTTTCTAGATCTTTATAGAATTAGAATCCTTAAACTTCTTAATATCCCGGATTTTGTTCCACGAGTGGGTCGTTGGCCATTATCGTTGTGCTCACCGGCCACAGAACTCGGAAAGCATTATTCTGGGTAAGCTCAGGTGAGCCTGTCTTCGATGCCTCTGCACGGAACACGAGGTGTGTGTTCTCATCACCCTTGGTGTATTGCATCCTCCTCAAATCCCACCAGCGCTGACCTTCCTGAACAAACTCCTTGTCCTTCTCAGCCAATATCGCAAGCTCGTTGTCGGTGAATGTTCCAGGTGTGAAGCCATACATAGACTCGCTGTAGTTATCGCCGTAAGCACGCACACGAACCTTGTTCACATACTCTTTCACCTTATCATAATTACCCTGATAGTTGTATATCTCTGCCAATGTCAGATACACCCATGCCAGACGGTAATAGATATAGTCACCACTCATCACGCGCATTCCTGATGAGTTTATGTTGCCTATGTTCTTTGTGCAAAGGTTGCCCACCATGACGAGGTTTCCGCTTTCGTCCTTCTTGTATGTGTTGGTGAATGTTGCCAATGCTCTGCTGTCTGCAGCATCGTACTGCAGGAACATCTGCGGTATGTATTCATACACCTGGTTGGCTCCTGATACCAACTGCAGCTTGTCGCCAAACTTCTCACCATTCACATCCAGAGCCTCATTTACAGTGAAACCAACCGCTGTGGAGTATAGCCACTTAGCATTATCGTTTAGTTGCTCGCCTTCAGCATATCTCACGGCAAAGATTATCTCGTCGTTGGCTTTGTTGTCGGTAGCGAACACCTTGGCAAAGTCCTGCTGCAACTGCAGACCATAGTTGTTCTCAACCTCTTTCAGCAATTCTTCTGCCTTAGAAATCTCTGATGGGTTGGCAGCGAAGTCGCCAACGCTGACCTTTGCATTCCACAGATGAATCTCTGCTGCCAGACACTGACTGGCGGCCTTGTTCCAGTAGCACTTCTTTCCCATTCCGTAAGGGTTGAAGTCTGTCTGTGTGCCAAACAGTTGGATACTCTTATTCACATCGTTGAGAATCTGCTGCATTGTTTCTGATGCTGATGAACGGGCTAGGTAGAGCTTGTTGATATCGTCAACACCATCACCGGCAACATCAGCCCTCAGGCGCAAAGGCACACCGCCATAGATGCGGTAGAGGTCAAAGTAATACAATGCCCTTATGCCATAAGCCTCAGCAAGCAGATAGTCCTTCTCTTTTTCTGGCAGGAAGGTGATGTCTTCCACCTTCTGGATAAAGAGGTTCACGTTTGATATCGCACTATAATAATCACCCCATGAAGCCACTCCCGGCACGCTGGCGCTCATGCTATGCAGACGGATAGGTATGTCGGTTAGTGAGTTGCCGTTGCTGCCCATCTCATCACGGTATATGCC
>R18__coassemble_1833_pt1 | contig 18234 bp, 9 predicted proteins | sample R18__metabat2_low_PE_027 | metagenome-assembled genome bin R18 | reverse complement strand
TAAGTCCCACTTAAGTCCCACCAAAGTCCCACTTAAAGTGGGTGATGAGTACGAGATGAGTGCACCACTTATGGGAGATGTATGGAACAAGGACTATCAACAACAGAACTACCGAAAGTTGAGTAAACATTACTGGTTATGAGAAAACTCCTGTTTGTCGCCTGTGTGCTGATATCCTCAGCCCTGTCAGCAAATATACGGGTAAAAACCATTACCCCTCAGACTGAATATGCCGCTGGAATACTCCGCAGTATGCCGGCGGCACAGGAGGTGCTGAAGGCAAAAAACATCGTTATCAACATTGCAAAGGATAAGAGCCTTGATGCTGAATCGTTCGAAATATCCCGAAAAGGAGGGACCGTAACCATCAGCGGTGCCGATGGTAATGGATGTATATATGGTGCAAACAGACTGAAAGAACTCATCCTCACCGGCAAAGACCTGCCTGCAGACCAACCACTCAGGGAAAGTCCGGGAATGAAACTCCGTGGCACCTGCCTGGGACTGCAGAAGACAACCTATCTGCCTGGGCATAAGGTGTATGAATATCCATACACACCAGAGAACTTCCCGTGGTTCTACGACAAGGACATGTGGGTACGCTATCTCGATATGCTTGCCTCAAACAACTTCAATGCCGTGTATCTGTGGAACGGTCATCCGTTTGCATCATTGGTGAAACTCAACGACTATCCTTTTGCTCCGGAGGTTGACGATGCCACCATGCAGAAGAATCAGGAGATGTTCTCGTTCATAACCACCGAGGCCTCGCGCAGAGGTATCATGGTGATACAGATGTTCTACAACATCATAGTGTCGAAACCTTTTGCCGACCATTACAAGATAAAGACTCAGGACCGCAACCGGCCAATAACCCCGCTCATCAGCGACTATACCCGCAAGAGTATTGCTGCCTTTATTGAGCAATATCCTAACGTGGGACTTCTCATCTGTCTGGGCGAGGCTATGAGTGGTATAGATACCGACATAAAATGGATGACCGAAACCATCATCCCCGGCATACGTGACGGACTGAAAGCGTCCCTTCGCACAGATGAGCCACCTATCATACTCCGCAGCCATGACACCGACGGACCGAAGGTGCTCGAGGCAGCATTGCCGCTGTATAAGAATATCTACACAATGTCGAAATACACCGGTGAGAGTCTCACCACCTACGAGCCACGAGGTCCTTGGGCAGAGACTCACCGCCAGTTGGCTGCCGCTGCTCCTCTCCATATCAGCAACGTGCATATACTTGCCAATCTGGAACCATGGCGATGGAGTTCACCTGCCTTCGTGCAGAAGACTATCAAGGCTATGCATGAGGTGCACCACGCCAACGGATTGCATCTCTATCCTCAGTCATCGTACTGGGACTGGCCATATACCGCCGACAAACTTGCCGATGCTGGCAGGTTGATGCAGGTGGACAGAGACTGGATGTGGTACTACGTTTGGGGCAGATATTCATGGAAACAGGATGCTGACATCATAGACCTGAGGCATAAGGTTGCCGACTTCTATGGCTGCGACCTTGCGGCTGCCGACGAGATAATAAAGGCTTACGACGAAAGCGGTGAGATAGCACCAAAGCTTATCCGCCGGTTCGGCATCACCGAAGGCAACCGCCAGACTCTTCTTCTGGGCATGAAGATGACAGAACTCGTAAACCCTTATAAATACACCATCTATCCCGGATTCTATGAAAGTTGCGGACCGGAAGGTGAGAAACTTATAGAATATGTTGAGAAGGAATGGAAACAGCAGCCACACAATGGAGAGTTGCCATTGGACATTATAGGTCAGTGTGTCCGTCATGGCGAGAAAGCCGTTGAGGCAATAAAGACGGCTGCCGACAAGATAACAAAGCATAAGGAGGAATTCCTACGCCTGAGGAACGATATGCTCTGCTACTATGAATTTGCTAACTCGTTCAAGTTCAAGGTGCTTGCTGCTCAGCAGGTGCTCAACTATAAATGGACAAAAGAGACTAAATATCTTTCTTCTGCCATTCCATTGCTCGAGAAAAGCAATGAAGCATGGAAAGAACTGGTCCGTCTCACAAAGTATACCTATCTTTACGCCAACTCCATGCAGACACAGCAACGCAGAATACCCGTTGGTGGCGATAATGGCACGTTCAAGACTTGGGAAGAAATGCTGCCTGTTTATGAGGCAGAACTGGAAAACATGAAGAAAAACATAAGCAACCTTCTTTCTGCAACTTCAGATTCTAACCTCTCACAAGCCCATCCTGATATTGTTGTGGCAGAAGATGCAGTGAAGAGTGGTGTCGTGACGCTTCTATCCCACAACAATCTCGCATCACTTGAAAAGGGCAGTGTGCTCTTTGAAGGTAGGGCAGAGGTTGTTGATTCCGTATGTGAAGAGCTTGCTGGTCTGCAGACACCAGTGCTCAATCGCGACACAGCAAGAATCAATGGCGTAACGGTTGAGTTTACTTGCAAGAAACCTGTTCAGATGCTGGTAGGATTCTTCCTGGAAGATCAGAACAAGTTTGCTTCTCCTCCAAAGTTGGAGACAGATGCCAGCGGTAATGAATACGGTCAGGCAGAGGCAGTATTGTCAAATGCTCTGTCGCTGACCAAGATGGCACCGGTGAACATACACTCGTATCATTTCCCAGCAGGTCATCACACCATCCGCCTGCCAAAAGGTATACTGATGATTGCCGGCTTCACAACAACAGAATTGAAACCTCGCAATGCTAATGTTGGTGGGGGAGAAATGGAGATGGATTGGTTGTTTATGTAAAGTTTAAGGATATAGAGAGATCTAGAAATATCTAGAAGATTCTAGAAAGTTCTAGAAAAAAAATATATATATAGTTAAGGTTAAGGTCAAGGTTAAGGTTAATTATCATGGAGTTATCTCAGTATCAGACGCAGACTCAGCAGCAGGTTCAGACTCAAACCCTGTCGCCACAGCAGCTGCTGAGGGTCAAGTTGCTCGAATTGCCTATCGAGGAACTTGAAGAGCGTGTGAAGATTGAGATCAACGATAATCCTGCTCTCGATGCCGACACTTCTCGCAACGACGAGATAGGCATTGGCGAACCTGCTGATAACAACATGAGTTTTGAGGAGCAGGAGCGACGTGATACTCTTGAGGATACATTGAAGAATATGGGGGCCGACGATGAGATGCCACCACCAAATATTCCCAAGTATCACTCTGATACCATCAGAAACTTTGAATATGGCAATGCTGAGAGTTTTCAGGACAGTCTGACGGAACAGATTGGAGAACTCCGACTCACCGAAAAGCAACAGCAGCTGATGCAATATCTTGTGGGCAGTCTTGACGATGATGGCTACCTGAGAAAAGAACTTGACACCATTGCTGACGAGCTGATTATATATCAGAACCTGGACACAACGGAAGAAGAACTGGAAGAAGTGCTTGTTATGCTGCAAACCCTTGACCCTGCAGGCATAGGAGCAAGAAACCTGCAAGAGTGTTTGCTACTACAGATAGAGCGACAAAGCTCCTCTGGTAAGCTCAGAAACCAGTTCACTAACAATAAAATGGCTGATATTGTGAAGAACCATTTCGATGACTTCATACTGAAACATTTCAGGAAGATACAGAAAGACATGGGGCTCACAGATATGCAGGCTTCAGAAGTGTTCAGAGAATTGCAACGACTGAATCCCAAACCGGGATCGTCAATGAATGAGACATCCGCCAGCGGCATGCAGCAGATAACTCCCGATTTCATCGTTGAAAATCACGAAAATGGTAAACTATCTTTCTATGTGAATCATGGCGACCTGCCGGAACTAAAGATATCCGACAGTTTCGAGGATGTTCTCAACATGAATCCCAACAGCAGAGATGCCAGAGAGGCTATTGTATATGCCAAAGACAAGATAAGCAATGCCAATAACTTCATCGATGCTATGAATCAGCGCTACCACACCATGTACGTAACGATGAAGGCTATCATAGAGATACAGCGGGCTTTCTTCCGTGATGGTGATGAATCGTCGATGAAACCGATGATTCTGAAAGATATTGCACAGAAAACAAATCTCGATATAAGCACCGTTTCCAGAGCATGCAACAGCAAATATGTGCAGACAAGATGGGGTATATTTCCTCTGAAATCACTCTTCAATGATGCTTATGTAACCAGTGATGGTACCGAGTTGTCAACAAAAGAGATAAAACAGGCTCTGAAGGATCTAATCGACAATGAGGATAAGAAGAAGCCACTCAGCGATGATGCTCTGGGAAAGAAACTTGGCGAAATGGGCTACCCTATAGCCCGCAGAACAGTGGCAAAATATCGTGAACAGCTCAACTATGCTGTTGCAAGACTAAGGAAAGTGGAGATATGAAACTGAAATTCGGTATCAACAAGGAAAAGGATCTGATGATAACAGCAAAGTTGCTGAGCATGATCTTCAACCCTTTTTATCTGCCTGTATTGGGAATAGTGATACTCTTCCTGTTCTCGTATATGATAATGTTTCCGTGGTGGAACAAGATATTGATATTGGCCGTTGTGTCATGTTTCACCATCCTCCTGCCCACAGTGCTCATAAATGTGTATCGCCACTACCAGGGATGGACACATCTGCAGCTCAGCGTTAAGAGGAAACGTGCTGTGCCGTATCTTATATCGTCACTCTGCTATCTGGGGTGTATATACGTCATGAACGCCCTGCATATCCCTCACCTGATAAAGAGCATCCTGTTTGCTGCTTTGATATTACAGCTTATCTGTGCTGTGATTAATCATTGGTGGAAAATCAGCACACACTCTGCTGCTACAGGTGCTGTGATAGGTGCCTTGCTGGCCTTTGCACTAATCTTCGACTTCAACCCTATGTGGTGGCTATGCCTGTTGCTGATAATGTCAGGAGCTGTTGGCAGCAGCAGGATAATCCTCCGTCAGCACACTGTGATGCAGGTTGTTGGAGGTTCCATAATAGGAGGAATAATAACATTTATCCTGATACTCTTTTACTGATAAAAGAACAAAAACAAGCATATAGTATGAGAAGAAAGACAAACGAAGTTATGGTGGGCAACCTCCCTATGGGTGGTGACAATCCTATACGTGTTCAGAGCATGACTACATGTCCTACAACCGACACTGCAGGGTGTGTGGCACAGATAAAACGCATTGTTGATGCCGGAGGTGAATATGTGCGCCTCACCACTCAGGGCATGGCTGAGGCTGAGAATCTAAAGAACATCAAGGAGGCACTTCGCAGCGAAGGCTATATGGTGCCGCTGATTGCCGATGTGCACTTCAACCCTGCTGTTGCCGATGTTGCTGCACTATATGCCGACAAGGTAAGGATAAACCCAGGCAACTATGTTGACCCGGCAAGGAAATTCAAGCATCTCGACTATACCGATGAGGAATATGCTCTGGAACTCAAGAAGATTGAAGACCGCTTCATCCCGTTTCTTAACATCTGCAAGGAGCATCATACAGCTATCCGCATAGGTGTGAACCATGGTTCGCTCAGCGACAGGATAATGAGCCGCTACGGCGACACCCCTGCCGGTATGGTGGAGAGCTGCATGGAGTTTCTGCGCATCTGTGTGAAGGAGAACTTTCTCAATGTTGTTATCTCGATAAAAGCCAGCAACACCGTGGTGATGGTAGAGACAGTGCGTCTGCTCGTTTCTCAGATGGACTCGGAAGATATGCACTTCCCCGTACATCTTGGCGTTACAGAGGCTGGCGAAGGTGAAGACGGACGGTTGAAATCAGCCATCGGCATAGGTACTCTGCTTCTCGACGGTATTGGCGACACCATACGAGTATCGCTCTCCGAAGAACCAGAGAACGAGATTCCTGTTGCCTACAACATTCTCCAGGCCGCAAGTGCAAGAATCACAAAAACAGAGTTTATATCCTGTCCGGGCTGTGGACGTACGATGTTCGACCTTCAAGGCACCATCTCACGGGTGAAGAAGGCGTTCGAAGGGTTCAGGGTTTCAAGGGTTCAAGAGTTCAAGGGTTCAAGGGGAAAGAACCTCAAGATAGCCATCATGGGATGCATAGTGAATGGTCCCGGAGAGATGGCTGATGCCGACTATGGCTATGTAGGTGCAGGAAGAAACCGCATAAGCCTTTATCGCAAAAAGGAGTGCATCCTGAAGAATATTCCTGAAGAGGAAGCTGTGGATAAACTGATAGAACTTATTTCTTTCGATAACCAATAACCAATAACCAATAACCAATAACCAACAACCATCACCCATTAGCCCTATTAGTCCCATTAGTCCCATTAGTCCCATTAGTCCTATTAATCCCATTAATCCCCTAACCAATGACTTACATAGCTGATAAAGACCGATATAGCCAGATGCACTACAACCGTTGCGGCAACAGTGGTGTGTTGCTGCCTGAGATTTCGCTCGGTTTCTGGCACAACTTTGGAGGCGCTGACCCTTACCCTCGCAGTAAAGAGATAACCCACTACGCCTTCGACCATGGAATAACCCATTTCGACCTGGCAAACAACTACGGTCCTCCGTATGGTTCGGCAGAAGAGACGTTTGGCAGACTTATGGACGAGAGTTTCCGACCATATCGTGACGAACTCTTTATATCCACAAAAGCCGGATACGACATGTGGGATGGTCCTTACGGCAACTGGGGAAGCAGGAAATATATGATAGCCAGTCTCGACCAGAGCCTCAAGCGTATGCATCTGGACTATGTTGACCTCTATTATTCTCATCGCTACGACCCCGACACACCGCTTGACGAGACGCTTCAGGCACTTGTTGATGTTGTGCGTCAGGGAAAGGCCCTTTATATAGGCATCTCCCGCTGGCCGCTGGAAGCTACACGCTATGCCATCAGATACCTCAGAGAGCAACACACACCGCTGCTCATCTATCAGGGAAAGCTCAACATGATAAGTAAGGAACCTATCGAAGAAGGTATCCTGCAACTGCTTGATGAGGAAAAAGTGGGCTTCATAGCCTTCTCGCCACTTGCTCAGGGACTGCTCACCAACCGCTATCTCAACGGCATACCTGCCGACTCAAGAATGGCAAAAGAGCATTTCTTGAAATCATCCATGCTCACACCCGAACTGCTGTTGCAGCTGCAAGAGTGGAACAAAGAGGCTGAAGCAGAAGGCCATACCTTGTCGCAGAAAGCACTGAAATGGATACTGAAACAGCAGGCAGTGACATCAGTAATCATCGGTGCCAGCAGCAAACAGCAACTGGCAACGAACCTGAATATCTGATTAGGGTTATGAGCAGAAAAGTTTTCGTCTTAGTTTTATGTTTGCTGTCGGTTACCACGGTCTCTGTAGCTTCCTCTCCCGAGGAGAGAGATGGGGAGAGGCTTCGGTATATCGACATGATACGCCGCCATTGCTATGCCGGCTACACCGATATGTATCGTGAGGGTGGAAATGGTGCTTTCCGGTATCCTTTCATTGTTCCTGGCAGCAAGTCGTATTCCAATGTGCTTTGGGATTGGGATTCCTGGTTGAGCGACATTGCGCTGCGACAGATTCTCGATGATATAGGCGATGAGGCTGCAAAGAAGAAGGCTTTGAGATACGAGCAGGGATGTGTGCTGAACTATCTTTATTACACCGACGATGATGGTTACATGCCGATGGTTATTGATTCCAACACTGACCCTCGGCTGATAAAGCCTGATGATTTCCGTAACAGCAATATGCACAAACCGGTTATTGCTCAGCATGCAGCTTTCATTACCGAGCAGAATGGTGGTGATGCCAGCTGGATAGGCAAAGATGGTTTTGCAAAGATGAAGGCCTTCATGCTCAACTATGCCACCTACCATCGTCATGAAGCAACCGGACTGTATTTCTGGCAGGACGACCTTGCAATAGGTGTCGACAACGATCCTTCCACCTTCTTCCGTCCTAAGAAGAGTTCTGGCTCCATATATCTCAACTGCCTGATGTATAAGGAATTGCTGTCGATGGTTTATCTTGCAGACCGATTGGGATTGAGTGAAGATAAAGTGCGCTATGCTGATGATGCCCGTCAGTTGCGCGATAATATTCGCGAGTACTGTTGGGATGAGAAGGATGGCATGTACTATTCTGTTGATTTGAATCTTCGTGCCTACACCGGTGAGAAAGAGATTATTTTTGGTCATCCTATGGTGCTGCACGAGGGTGCTCCTATCGACTACCCTTGCCTGATACAGCGACTGGGTGCTTGGAGTGGTTTCATGGCTATGTGGGCAGGTGTTGCCACCAAGGAGCAGGCTGAACGTATGGTGCGCGAGAACCTGCTTGATGAGCGCACTTTCTGGGCTCCTTACGGTGTGCGCACACTGTCGAAGATGGAGAAGATGTATAATCTCAAGGCTACCCACAACCCATCGAACTGGCGTGGACCGATATGGGGAGTATCCAACTATATGGTGTATCAGGGTCTGGTTGATTATGGATTTGATGCTGAAGCCCGACAACTGGCTGAGAAAACCATCCGTCTCTTTGGTCGCGACCTTCAGCTTACAGGCACACTGCATGAATACTACAACCCTGATACTGGTGAGGGAATCATCAATCCTGACTTTCAAAATTGGAATTTCCTTGTGCTGAAGATGATTAATTCTTCGTTATAAGTCCCACTTAAGTCCCACTTAAGTCCCACCAAAGTCCCACTTAAAGTGGGTGATAAGTGGTAGAAAAGTGGAAGAAGTATGGGATAACTTCCGAACATTAAACTTCGACAAATTAGTTATATGGATGATGGGAGATAACCAAATTTGTTCTTAAAGCATTTTGCAAAGTAGGATGATGAGGAGAATCCTGTGGCGTACATCACTTCGGAAACCGATTTGTTATCGTTGGTAAGCATCTCGTGAGCTTTTGTCAACTTGTAATGACGGATGTAGTCGTTAGGAGTCATCCCAGTTATCTTCTTCATCTTGTTGTAGAACGATGTTCTTCCCAGTTCCATATCAGCAGCCCATTCATCAACAGAGATATCAGGATTGCTGAGTCTGCTCTCAAGCCATATCGAGATATGATCTATGAATTTCTTATCTTTTTCTGATGTGATAAGGGCTTTTTCTGGGGCTGAAGGGGCCGATTGGGCTTGTTGAACTTTCGTACGACGCTCAATAAGATTGGTTATTGTTGCTAAGAGGATGTCGGTGTTGAATGGTTTTGTGATAAAGGCATCAGCACCTTTGCGTATGGCTTTAAGTTGGTTTTCGTCGCCGGTAAGTGCGGTCAGCAGCACGATAGGGATGTTGCTCAGTTGGGCATTGCTGCGTATCTTCTCAGTGAGTTGCAGACCGCTCATCTCGTTCATCATAATATCGCTGAGTATCAAGTCGGGCTTCTTGCTGCTGATAACCTCCAGGGCTTCCTTGCCATTTCCTGCTATGGCCACGTTGAAGTATCTCTTTATTATGGAGGCTGTATAATTGAGCAGTTCGGCATCGTCTTCCACTATGAGCACCGTCTTATCATTATATGGCAGTGGTGCTAGTTCTTTATACACTTCCGGTGATTCTGTTTTCTGGGTATTGAGTTCTGATTTCTTCAGAAAGTCGGTCTCGTTGTACAGGCTGATATCATCAGGCAGAGTGACAGTGAACAGGCTTCCTCCGTCAGGGTTTTCGTTATATGTTATATCACCATGATGAGTCTTTATGAGTTCGTATGCCAGGTTGAGCCCTATGCCTATACTGTCAGAAACGAATTCGCTCTGCACATATCTGTGGAATAGTTGGCTGCGTTTCTCCTCGGCAACGCCTATGCCTGTGTCGCTGACCTGGATAATGAACTTATCATTGTCGGTATAGCATCTCAGGCACACCGTACCGCCTGCAGGGGTGTACTTGAATGCATTGCTGAGCAAGTTGTACACCGTCTTGTCGATATAGTCACGGTCGATAAACATACGATGTTCTTTCTCTGATGTCTTGAAGATGTAGTTCATCTGTTTGCTTTCCACAACATCGCTGAATGTCTGTCCCAGGTCGCGGAGGAATCCAACCACCTCTGTCTCTTCCAGCGACAGCTGCAGCTTGCCCCATTGCATCTTCCGGAACTCCAGGAGTTGGTTTATCAGTCGCATCATGCGACTTGTTCCCTTGCTGATATTGCTTATAGGCTGACGCATGTTGGCAGGTATGTCTTTCTGCCCCATGATATTGTCTATACCACCTTTTATGATGGTCAGTGGTGTGCGGAATTCATGGCTGATATTGGTGAAAAATACTGCCTTGTATTCCGACAGTTTCTTCTCCATAGCGATGTTTTGGCGCAGTCGGTAGATGGTGGATACCTGTTTCCACACATACCATCCGCAGAGTGTCAGCAGGATGATATATATCAGTATTGCCCACCATCTAAGCCACAGAGGAGGGTTTATGACTATCTCTATCGTTTTCTCCAGTTCCCCGAGCACATTGTTTTCAAAAGCTCTTATCCTGAGTGTATATCTGCCTGGTGAGAGGTTCTTATACACAGCAGAACTGTTTACTGACATCTCGCTCCAGTTCTTGTCGTAGTTTTCCAGCTTGTAGCTGTATTTCGTTTCTGAAGGGTCGGTGAAGTTGAAGGTTGAGAAATGGAAGGTAAGGAAATTCTGGTTATGTTCCAGAACTATTTTGTCCATAGTGCATAGTGCATTATCGAGGACAGATTTGCCATACTGGTCGATGATCGATATACCATTAACCAGCAAGTCCGAAACAACGAGTTTCTTTGAGTCGTGTTTCCCCGCATCGTCAGTTTCGGTGATTCCCTCCCACACCATGACACCCTCCATGGTTCCCATAATCAGACGTTGCAGGTCGTCGGTGATGATGGTGTTAAGGAGGTAGGAGTTCTGGTCGATGATGCTGCTGATGTAGAAAGGTCGGGTTTCTTTCCTGTCGGGATTGAACACGGTGATACCTTGTACTGTGGAAATCAAAATATTGTCTGAGTTGTTGGTCTCGGCAAACGAGCATATACCATCGTTAATCAGACCATTGCCCGAATTCAGCGTTTCAAATGCAATCTCCTGATCCCTTGAACCTCTTGAACTCTTGAACTCTTGAACTCTTGAACTCTTGAACTTTTGAACCCTTGAACTCTTGAACTCAGTTTCTGAGTTTGTCGAAGAATGAACCTTTGAGCTTTGGTTCCCGAGCTTGTCGAAGGACGAACTGTAATACACCCCTCGGTTGAAGGTGCCTATCCACATCCGTTGCTTCCTGTCTTCATACAGGCACATTATGCCATCCTTTATGCCAAGTGACTCGTACCTGTCTGGATGTTTTATCAGTTCTTCAGGAGAGAAACGATACACTCCGTCGGTGCCGCCAACCCATATATCGCCTTTCTTATCCTGAATAATGGCGCGAAGAGTCTTGTTGCCAAAGAAATGTTTAAAGGTAATGCCCTTGTTCTGTGTTTCTGTCGCCATCAGCAATCCACCATGATCCATGGTTATCCACATCCTGTTCTTCCTGTCTTTCATCATCTGATACTGACTGGTGCCGGGAAGATAGCATCTGCCATCAACATACAGTCCATTTCGGAATGTTGATACCCATAATCTTCCACTGGCATCCATACAGATGTCGCGCAAATCACGGATGGTGGTAATAGGAGTCATGACTGTCAGGTCGCCATTGCTTCGGTATATCACGTCTTTGGAACCGATATAGATATTGTTGTCGTCAAGGCGGCGGATGAAGTTTATTCTGTTGTCGTGAACATCGCTGTCCTTATCACGCAGAAGGAATTGAGTCTTATCCTTCCTGTTCATGGAGAAACATTTCAGTCCGTAATACTCTTCTGATATCCAGATGTTTCCGGCATTATCCACTTCCATATCAACGATATAGTTTGTGTTGAGCAAATCAGGAAATCTTCCGAATCGTGTTTTCACAGGAATAGTTTCGCCGGTAGTGGTGTTGTGCAGGGTCAGACCGTTGCCGTATGTTGATACGCAGATTATCCCACTATCTTCAAATGTTGCCACACAGAACTTCCTGCTTGTTGCTATCTTCTTCAGGTGCTGGTCGAAGACGTCAATCTTTATCACCTTACCCGTCTTCTTGTTGATATGCCACAGCGATATCTCATCGTCCATCACAACATCATTGCCTATATTATCCCTTATCACCCCAGCCATCGGTATCTGAAGTGTTGTGCTGGCGGATGTCTTGTGAGTCTTGAGGTTATATTCGTAGGTCGTCGTGTTGGTGAAGATAAAGATCACATCCTTACTCTGTGCAACACCCGTTATAATTCGTGCTATCTCATGTTTCGATCTCTTGATGTTGAACTTATCAAAAGGTGCTTCGCCTTTGATTATCTTCTTCAGGAGGTCGCAGTCGTTTGGAATGCGGCGGATAGTGTAATCATCGTCAGTGAGTTCCTTTCTGCTGATCACTCCCTCTTTGCAGGATAGCTGCGTCACATTGTCGCTATCGCGCCACAGCCACAACCTGCTCTGTTCGTCAACACGGAACTTGGTACATCTGACAGTCGCCTCCTTCTCGGAAATAGGAACAAATCGGTTTTTATACACATCAAAGAGACAGAGATTACCATCTTGAGGCATAATGATCATCAGTCCATCCTTCCATTTCTGTATCTTGCCGATATGTCGGCTGCTAAGTAGGCTTGTTTCGTTTGTCTCTGATGTCTGGAAGGCATTGAAGAAATAGCCGTCATAACGATATATCCCCGACACACACCCAAACCATACATATCCCAGGTCGTCCTGTGCAATACTGCGCACGTTGTTGTTGACTATTCCTGGACTGATGTTTGGTTTGTTTATAACTATCTCTTGGGCTGAAACAGGCTGGATGCTGCAAACCACTGCCAATATGGCAACGATGTAGCATAACAGGCCAACAGCTTTATCTCTTGTCTTCATATCTTTATTTCAGAGTATTCCTATTGCAACAACATTGCAAAAATAGGATATTTTGCCCAAATCTTGTATGATTTTTTCTTGTTTTCTACAATTTTTTTGTTTTTTGTATTAAAATTGCATTGTTATAATAAAAAAAATATTACTTTTGCAATTTGATGACACTAATAATGCAAAATTACATGATGAAGACTTTGAGATTTGCTATTTGTATAGTTTGTTTTTCAGCAGTTGCCTTAACTTTCACCAATTGCAGCAAGGAGCCGGATGGCGACGACCTCTATACCTTTACCGGCAAGACGATATTCGACTTCCTTAGTGAAAGTGCCGATACTGCGGATATAAGCGATTTTATATATATCCTTACACGTGCCAAGCAAGACAGGGTGCTTTCTGCTTACGGGCAATACACCTGTTTCGTGCCGTCGAACGAAGGTGTTGCCTATTATGTTGACAGTCTGTACAACGACACTTGTGCACATACTCCGCATAACGGCATGACGGAACCTACGGTAGAGGGGTTGACCGACGAGCTCTGTAAGGAGATTGCTTATTACCATATGATGAAAGGACTCTTCTCAACACTGAAACTCAGTGGTGAGGGCAAGTCGGTAAACACCATGCTCAACCGACCAGTGAACTGCGAGGTGGATACTGCCGGAAGAACCACCCTCAATGCTGTTTCTCACATTCTCTCTGCCGACAACATATTGACAAACGGTATTGTGCATCTGGTTGACCGTGTCATACCTCGTTCCACACGTCTTATCTTCGACGATATGGAAAGGGCTTCAGACCTCAGTATCTTTGCAGAGGCTATGCGCAGAACAGGTCTTGATAAGGAAATTGCCGAGACCGACCGCGGAGTAACCTACAACATGGGTAACTCAAACAAGACCAATGACGGTATATTGCTGTATTACCCTACGGAGTGTCTTATCGGCTACACTGTGTTTGCCGAGACAAACGAAGTGTTTCGCAAAGCAGGCATAAACAATATCGACGACCTGATTGAGAAATGCAAGGAGTGGTATGGCAATGCACGCGAATGGTATAGTTATCTTTCTGAAAAGAATATTGAGGTAAGCACCGGCGATGATTATGAAAACACATTCAATGTGCTCAACATGTTTGTACGCTACCATATACTGAAAGGTGCTATGGCAGTTACTCAACTGGTATATGAGAGAGACCTGACAAATGCCAACTGGAACTATGCTTTCGGTGGCGAACCTTACGACTATTTCGAGACCATGCTGCCGCATACCATGATGAAGATATGGCAGCCGTTGTATCATAACACGGGTAGCAGCAGCAATATATGGATAAACCGCTGCATTGCAAACAACACGCTGACCAATCAGATAGGCACTATGGGTACAAGCGACATGCATCCTATCATACGGGAAGGTGTGCAGATAGTTCACTCCCTCTCGCAGAGCATCACTTCCTATAATGGTTATGTGCACCGCATAAAGGATATATTGCTCTACGACCAGATGGTGCCTCAGGGTGTGCTGAACGAGCGACTTCGTCTCGACGTGATGACTATGCTGCCTGAGATGAGCAGCAACAATATCCGCGGCACATCGGGTGATGTCATTGCACAGCTAAACCCTTATAGCACAAATGGTTCCTATATAGCCTATCCGCTCGATTACTTTGAAAATATCAAATGCTATAACAACACCACTCACCTGCTATCCTGCACGATGGGACCATGGAGATGCTGGGAATCAGACCAGATTCAGGGATGGGGACAGTATGACTTCGCAATACGCATACCGCCAGTTCCTACAGGCGTTTATGAGATGCGAATTGACTTCCCTTCAGTAAGCTATGGTGGTATGATGCAGTTCTATATAGGCACTTCAAGCAGTCCTGGCTCCATGCTGGCAGCTGGTATTCCTTTCGATATCCGTAAGCAGGGCACAGAATATGGCTACACCAACTCTGAGGAAGAGGACGATTGGGGTATAGAGAGCGACCGCAATATGCGTAATAATGGTTATATGCGTGCACCGTGCAGTTTCTCAAGAGGAACACTCAACACCACTATTGCACCTGTCACCGACCCGTCGCTGATAACCGGCAACACCAACTGTCGCACTGAATCCGGCACAGGAACCACTCCTACCATGGTGCGCCGAATCATAGTGAAACAGCAGTTCAAACAGAGCGAAGCTTACTGGATACGTATCAAATCCCTAATCAACGACGACCCTACACTGAAGTGGTTTATCGACTTCATCGAGATGGTGCCTACATCGGTATGTGATAACCAAAACTATCTGGAAGATTGGTATTAAATCCAAAATATTGGACAAAATTTTCCAAAATTGTACTATTTTGTTCTTATTAATATAATATAAGTATATAAATTTGCCGCAGATTTCTAATTTCATTAAAATAATTCAATAAAAAAACTCGATGTTTATGAAAAAAATCTTTACTTTGCTTTTGCTGGCTATGACTGCAAGTTATGGCTTCGCATTGGAGATTGGAGAGTATGTCTATACGACTACTTCCAAGTTTAAGATTGCAGGTGAGAACATTTGTGTGAACGGTCAGTTTGACGGTTACGAAGGATGGAACTCTCCTGCCGACACCACTGAGATTGCCGACTGTATCTCACTCGAATCTGCAGAAGGTATTCAGGGCTATTCAGCCAAGTTTGCCAACAATGCCGGCAACGTGGCTTATGGTATGTATCAGATGTTTGAGACCGACGAGAGCTCTGCTTACATCGTTACTTTCAAGATGCGCAACACAGCTGGTGCTTTCACTACAAGTACCACTGTCGGTGCAGTGAACTACGTGAACCTCTTCACCAACAACACAGGTAACGTGTCTGATCAGACTACCAGTGAAGATACTGGTGTTACATTCACTTCCTACGGTGCCGTAACAGCTGTTCCGCTGGAGTGGACAACAGTTACATTCGCCTTCACCAACGACACTTACGAGAGCCAGTTCCTCTTCATTGAGTTTGCCGGACTTGCAACAAGCACTGAGATTGCTGAAGTTGAAGTTCATAAGGCTGAGCAGGTTTACGACGACCGTCAGGGTATGAAGATCGTGAACTATGCTGAGACACTGCTTGCTTACGGTTGCTGGAAAGAGATGGTTGAAGACCTTCAGGATGAAATCAGCATAACTAAGGACGTGCTGGAAAACGATCCTGACAATGCTTCCGATCAGGTTGAGAGTCTGCAGGGCTGTATCGATGCTTTCCTTGAGGAGAACACCGACAACTTCTTCACAAACTACGACACAACTTCTGACTGGGACAACTGGTACAGTTCAAAGTATAACTACAAGGACCTTTCTTCTCGAGGCTATTGGGTATTCACCGGCGGTCGCTGGGGTTCTCCTACAGATAGCTACATAGTAGGTGCTGCAATGCCTTGGAGCTACGACTTCCCTTCACCATCAATCGCTACTTATACCAACAAGTTCCCTAAGGGTAAGTACCTGATGCAGGTTGAGGCTTACGGTAACCACATGGCAAGCAAGGCTCTGAACAACACCATCAACCCGGGCGACACTACAATGTGGTTCCGCCAGTTTGTTGGCAACGATACTACAGAGGCTGTTCTGCTCAGTCCTATCGAATTCAACTACTACATGAAGATGTTCGACGTGGAAGATGAGACTGTCAGCACCTCACTTGGTTATGTAGCAGAGATGGACTCTACTATTCTTGGCAACAAGAAGGGTGGTTCTGTTCAGATGCGTCACATGAAGATTCTCAAGGTTAAGGTGGAGGGTGAGCGTACACTCGAAGAACTTGCACTGCTGGAGTCTGTTCAGACACAGATAGATGCACTGCTTGCAAAGATTCACGCTGCACAGCGCTATATAGAAGATGCTCAGTATCCTTGGGGTAAGTCTGCCCTGCAGGTGGGTATCGACGCTGCACAGATCTATTACGACGAGTGGGCTGTCAAGACCGAAGATGAGATTCTCGAATACTGGGATCAGGGTAACCAGAGTCCTGCCGACACTATCATGAACAGTGGTGTACGTGCTCTGCAGAATGGCTATATGACTCCGTTCATCACACTGAACGACCCTGTAACCGACCTCAAGCCAGAGCTTGACGATGCTTACGTTACATACGCTGATCCTCTGAACAAGGAAGGTGACCTCGTAACTTACAAGAAGGTTATCGATGCTGCTCAGGCCGACTACGACTATGCTTTCACTATCACCGACGGTAGTTCAGAAGACTCACTGAGAATGCGCACAGCTGCTCAGAACCTGGTTGATGCCAAGGTTGTGCTGAAGATGAGCATCGCTAAGTGGGGCAACCCTTGCGAACTGCCTGTAGTAAATCCTAACTTCACTGAAAGTTCTGGTTCTAAGGGCTCTTTCCAGGCTACTGGTTGGGAAATCACAAACGAAAGTTCTAACGGTGGCTGGTCAAAGAGCTACGAGACAGGACACTCTTCTTCAGATGCTGATGCAGATGATTGGGCACAAATCAACTTCTGGCGTGGCAACACTGCATTCCCGCAGAATAAGTGCCAACAGACTATCGACCTCACTGTTGCAGGTATGTATGTGTTCCAGTGCAATGCAATGGCATTCAACGAAGTGGAAAGCAAGGATAAGACTATGTACACTTACGCTCAGGAATGGGATCCTGACTGGGAAGAGTGGGTAACTACCGACTCAGTGAACGGCTACAACTCAGGTTGCCGCCTGTTCTTCGGTCCTAACGGAATGCCTGACTCACTCGATGCTCATAAGGATATCTTTGCTGAGAACCTTGAGGGTCTGACTCCATACGCATACAAGAATACTTATGGTTCTGTTCCTACAGACGTAAAGCAGATTGAGTATGAGAAGAAGACTGCCGACACTGAGACATTTGAGTTCGGTTTCGACTGCCTCGCTAACGGTACAACAGCTACTTACGGCTGCAACACTGGTAGAATGGGTCAGGTTAAGGTGCTCTACTTCGGTGATGCTGAAGCATATCGCAAGGCTAAGGAAGCTGCAGCAGCCGGTAAGAAGGGCGATGCTAACAACGACGGTGTTGTCGATGTTGCCGACATCACAGCTATTGCATCTTACATCCTCGGTTCTGTTCCTACAGGATTCAATACCGACAATGCTGACGCTAACGGTGACAGCACAATCGACGTGGCCGACATCACAGCAACCGCAAGTATCATCCTCGGCAACTAAGTTATAGACTAAGTTACAGGATTTCAAATCCTTAAATCATAAAGAGGGGCAGCATCTGTCCCTCTTTTTTTTCTTTTTAACATATTTTTAGTATCTATATACACACTATATACACACTCCATACACACTATATACACACTATTTTAGTGT
>R18__coassemble_1810_pt1 | contig 18680 bp, 13 predicted proteins | sample R18__metabat2_low_PE_027 | metagenome-assembled genome bin R18 | reverse complement strand
AAATTGCCAAATAGCAAATGTATAGACTTTGGTCAGAACACTGCAGGATGGGTGAATTTCCATATTGTAAAGGCTCAGAAGGGCGACACGATACAGGTGCGCTATGCAGAGAAACTTAAGGAAGATGGAACTCTCTATACTGCCAATCTGCGTAATGCCCAGACCACAGACTACTACATCTGTAACGGCAAGGAAAACGACCTCTGGTGGAGCCCGCGATTCTCATATCACGGTTTCCGCTATACAGAGATAACGGTAATACCAACAACCAATGACAGACGACCAACGACCAATATTGACACTGCCATTGCCGAAGTAATCAGCGATGAGATGGACGAGACAGGCACTTTCCATTGCGGTATTGATGGCGAAGAGAAGGGTTGCCAGACTCATCAGAGCGAACAGACACTCAATCAGGTATATCATAATGCCTTCTGGGGTGTGCTCTCTAACTATAAGGGCTTCCCTGTTGACTGCCCACAGCGAGATGAACGCCAACCGTGGCTTGGCGACCGCACAGGTGGCTGTTATGGCGAGGCGTTTATGTTCGACAACAACAACCTCTATGCCAAGTGGGACCGTGATATCGTGGAAGCACAGCGTGAGGACGGCTGTATCCCTGATGTGGCACCGGCTTTCTGGAACTACTATTCCGAGAATATGACATGGCCAGCCGCCCTGCCGTTCTCTATGGATATGCTCTACAGACAATACGGCAACCTTCAGCCGATAGAGCGTTTCTATCCTGCCGTGAAGAAATGGATGAGCCACATGAAGGAACAATTCTCAAAGGATGGTCTTATCACCAAAGATAAATACGGCGATTGGTGTATAGTGCCGGAGAAACCGGAACTGATACACTCTCAGGATGCAGCTCGCAAGACTGATGGCACATTGATATCAACGGCTTATTACTATCGCGTGTGCCGCGTGATGGAGCAGTTTGCCACTTTGCAAGGTCTTACCGACGATGCTGCCTTTTATGCTCAGGAGGCTGATGCCACCAAGGATGCCTTCAATAAGAATTTCCTGTATGTGAATAAGGGCTCGTCAACTCTTGCTGGTCATATTCTCCATCCCGACAGCACCTTCTATGGCAATAATTCACTCACCTCGAATCTTCTCCCTCTTGCCTTTGGCATGATAGACGACGACTATGTGAAAACTGAAGTTGAGAAGAATATAATAAAGACTATCGTCATGGATAATGGCGGCACACTGTGCTGTGGTGTCATTGGTATCCAGTGGCTCATGCGTGAACTGCGTAAGATGGGTCGCGGCGATATAGCTTGGCTACTTGCCACAAACAAGAAATATCCTTCGTGGGGATATATGGCAGAGAAGGGAGCCACCACCATCTGGGAACTATGGAATGGCGACACTGCCAACCCGGCAATGAACAGCGGCAACCATGTGATGCTGCTTGGCGATCTGGTGACATGGCTCTACGAGGATGTGATAGGTATAAGGGCTGCTAAACCAGGATTCAAGGAGATAGAATTGCGACCAGACTTCTCTATCTTCGAGATGGACAATATAGAAGGGTCGTACAACAGTATATATGGAAAGATTGTCAGCAAGTGGAGAAAGACTGACGGAAAACTTTTCTGGCATATAGAGATTCCTGCCAACACCACTGCCAAGGCCTATCTTCCTGATGGTAGCATAAAGGAACTTGGCTCGGGCAAGTACGACCTGGAATCAAAGGTTCAAGGGTTCAAGGGTTCTGAAGGTTCTGAGAGTTCTGAAGCTACTATCGTCTCTTCCGAGTTCCTCTACAAATATGCACCATTCCAGGAGTGTCATTCCGCCACTATTGCCGAGGCACCTAATGGCGACCTTGTGGCAACATATTTCGGTGGCACCAAGGAACGTAATCCTGATGTGTGCACATGGGTAAGCCGGAAGGTTAAGGGTTCAAAGCCTCATTCTTCGACAAGCTCAGAAACTGAGTCCAAGAGTTCAGGGTGGCTTGCTCCGCAGATGATTGCAGATGGTTGCAATATGCCAAAGGAGGGCGCAACACTACCTACCGGTGCCGCTACCGATACCTGCCGCCATGCCTGCTGGAACCCTATCGTCTATTTCCTGCCAGATGGCACACTGGTGGACTATTTCAAGATAGGACCAAATGTTGCTGGCTGGACTGGCTGGTATTGCACATCCGCCGACAATGGCGCAACATGGTCGGAACGCAAACCTCTGGAAAAGGACTTCCTTGGTCCAGTGAAGAACAAACCGATAATGAACAAAGGTCGCATCATAGCCCCTACGAGCATTGAGACTCAGGGGTGGAAACTTTATTTCGAGCTCTCTGATAATGGTGGCAAGACATGGCGAAAGACGGACTTCGTCCGTGTCAAAGGTGATGAGCCAAACACTAAGAAACCATCCATCCTTGCCATTCAGCCAACAGTTCTCGTGCTCCCTGATGGTCGTCTGGAGGCTCTCTGTCGCACACGTTCAAGATATGTTGGCCGCACTTTCTCATCCGACAACGGTGAGACTTGGAGCGACCTGGAACTTACTGATGTGCCGAACAACAACAGCGGTCTCGATGCTGTGACGCTCAAGGATGGTGGCTATGCCATGATATGCAACGACCGGCCGATAGAGGTGACCAAGCAGAAGGGCGATCGCACACCGCTCTCCATACTCATCAGCAAGGATGGACTCAACTGGCAGCACTGGGTTACGCTCGAGGACAGTCCGATAAGTCAGTATTCCTACCCAAGCATCATCCAGACCCGCGACGGTCATCTCCACGCCATCTATACCTGGCGCCGACAGAGAGTGAAGCATGTGGAACTCCTGCCACCGACGTTCTAATTGTGAAGTGCTAAAGTGAATGTTATGATGGAGAAACTGCTGCAATATGTGTGGAGACATAAGTTGTTTCCTTTAGGGGATCTCACCACCACTGATGGGTTCCCTCTGGAGGTTATAGACCCAGGGCAGCAGAATACTGATGCCGGCCCCGACTTCTTCAATGCCAAGATAAAGATCAATGGCACGCTGTGGGTGGGAAATGTTGAGGTTCATCTGAAGTCTTCGTTCTGGTATTCTCACCATCATCACACAGATAAGAACTACAATAATGTGGTGCTTCATGTTGCGGAGATTATCGATACGGATGTGCAGACGGAGGCTGGCGACTACCTGCCGCAGTTATGTCTGACGATACCGCCTGCGCTGAAGGAAAACTATACAGAACTGCTCAATGCCGACCGCTATCCGCCATGCTACAAGATAATTCCCAACCTGTCTAATCTGATGGTGCACAGTTGGATGAGTGTCTTGCAAACGGAGCGACTCGAAGAGAAAACTCAGAGAATCATAAATATAGTAAACCGCTGTGCTGGTGATTGGGAAAAGGCTTATTTCGTAACCGTTTGCCGAAACTTCGGCTTCGGTATAAACGCAGAGGCCTTTGAGCAATATGCCATCAATTTTCCGCTCAATGAAGTGGCACACCATAAGGACGATATCTTCCAGGTTGAGGCCTTCTTCCTTGGTCAGTCGGGATTGCTCGGAAGGCTCTCTGGCGACTATGTGGAGCGACTGAAGACGGAATATACTTATCTGCGACATAAGTTCTCAGTAGAACCCGAACCGCCTGAGATATGGAAGTTCCTCCGTCTGCGACCAAATAATTTCCCTTATATACGCATATCGCAGCTTGCTAATCTTTATTTTGAAGGAAAGATGGGCTTAAGTCAACTGCTTGATTGTCAGACTCTGAAAGATGTAAAGAAACTATATACTACTCACGCATCTCCGCTTTTCAACAATGAGAAGAAGCTCTCGGCATCATCGGCCGAAATACTTATTATCAACACTGCCGTGCCTATGCTATTTGCTTATGGCAGACATGTGGGTAAATCCGAATTCTGCGATCGTGCCTTCACTTTCCTTGAACAACTGAAAGGTGAGAATAACCATATCCTTACCGTATGGCAGGAATGTGGGCTTAACGTCTCAACAGCTGGCGACTCGCAAGCCCTTATTCAGCTTAAAAAAGAATACTGTGACAAGAGAGATTGTCTGCGTTGCCGCATAGGATATGAATTCCTGAAACGCAGAACGCAAATGAGTAATTTAGTGACAGAACGTTAAACTTTTGTTAAATATTTTGCTGAATGGCAAAAAATGCTTATTTTTGCAATTTGAATAGAAAAATAACTGTATGACCGTTGAAGAGACTCTTTATACTATGGCGCTTACACGTCTCAGTGGGGTGAGCGCAACAGCTGTGCTTGAACTTTATAAACGTGTTGGCTCGGCGCAGAGAATCTTTGAACATAAGAACGATCTCCGTGAACTTATTCCTGATGTAAATGAGAGGTTTGTTGTTGCATTACGTAATAGTAACGATGCTCTCAACCGTGCAAAATACGAACTGGAGTTTGCAGTTAAAAAGCAGGTCCAGTGCTTGGCATATAATGATGAGGCTTATCCGCAAAGACTCCATGAGGCTGCCGATGCTCCTCTGATGCTGTATTACTGTGGAAATGCTGACTTGAACCAGAAAAAGATTCTTAGCATAGTGGGCACCCGTCAATGCACTCAGTATGGTAAAGATATATTGAGAAACTTCCTGGCTAATCTGAAGACTTATTGCCCGCAGGCATTGGTGGTCAGTGGATTGGCTTACGGTATCGATATATGCTCGCATAGAGAGGCTCTGAAGAATGGTTTTGAAACTGTTGGTGTGCTGGCTCATGGTCTGGACTCTATCTATCCTGCTGTGCATAGAGATACAGCTGTTGAGATGGTGGGCCAAGGTGGTCTGCTCACCGAATATATGTCAGAGACAAAATCAGACAAGCCTCATTTTGTTGCACGTAACCGCATAGTTGCTGGAATGTCAGATGCAACGATAGTGGTGGAGAGTGCAGCCCGTGGAGGAAGTCTTATCACTGCAAGCATAGCGCAGGGATATAGTCGTGATGTGTTTGCATTTCCTGGAAATGTTCATCAGGAGTATTCTGTTGGATGCAACAATCTCATACGCGACAATGGGGCTGCGCTTATAACAAGTGCCGAGGATTTTATCCATGCCATGAAATGGGATGATGAGCAGCAGAGAGATAAGAAACTCAGTATGGGTATAGAGAGGAGCCTTTTTGTGCAGTTCTCTGATGATGAACAGACTATCGTTGATGTGCTGACAAAGGAAAACGATCAGCAGATAAACGTTCTTGCTGTGAAAGCTGGTATGCCTATGAACAAACTCACCGCTACACTCTTCGAGCTTGAGATGAAGGGTGTGCTGAAGATGCTTCCGGGAGGGGTGTACCACAAGTATGATTAATGGGACTAATGAGACCAATGGGACTAATGAGGCTAATGAGACCAATGAGACCAATGAGGCTAATAGTCACAAAAGGCAGAATTCGCAAAATTTATAATTATAAAAAAGTGTTATTATGACAAATTCTTTAAAGACAACAAAGATGACCAACTATCGTTGGGTTATCTGTGCGATGCTTTTCTTCGCAACAACGGTCAACTACATGGACCGACAGGTTCTCTCGTTGACATGGAAAGACTTTATTGCTCCTGAGTTCCACTGGACTGACAGCGACTACGGAACGATTACAGGTGCATTCTCTATCTTCTATGCTGTGTTCTGCCTCTTTGCAGGTAAGTTCATCGACTGGATGGGTACCAAGAAGGGTTATCTCTGGGCTATCTTTATATGGAGCACCGGTGCTTGCCTTCATGCTGCCTGCGGATGGGCAACAATGAACATTGAGGGTATTGCTTCCATCGAAGCTCTACGTGCTGTGGAGGCCGGTTCTCAGACTGCCCTTGCCATTGCTTCGGTCAGCGTTTGGCTGTTCCTCTCATGCCGTCTGGTGCTGGCTCTTGGTGAAGCAGGAAACTTCCCTGCTGCCATTAAGGTAACAGCAGAGTTCTTCCCTAAGAAGGACCGTGCTTTCGCAACCAGCATCTTCAATGCAGGTGCTTCTGTAGGCGCACTGCTTGCTCCTGCCACTATTCCTATCCTTGCACGCGCGTGTGGTTGGGAGATGGCATTCATTATCATCGGTGCTATCGGTTACCTGTGGCTGTTTGCATGGATATTCATCTACGACAAACCTCACAAACTCAGCAAGAACAGACTCAATGAGGCCGAACTTACTTATATCAACCAGGACGCAGAAACCGATGGTGACCCTAAGGATACTCACGATGAAGGTCCGGCAATAGGCTTCCTGAAGTGCTTCACATTCAAGCAGACATGGGCATTCATCGTTGGTAAGTTCATGACTGATGGCGTATGGTGGTTCTTCCTCTTCTGGGCTCCAGCATATTTCTCTGACCAGTATGGCTACACATCCGACTCGTCAATGGGTATCCTGCTCATCTTCTCTCTCTACGCTATCGTGACAGTGCTCTCCATCGGTGGCGGCTATCTGCCTACATACTTCGTGGACAAGAAAGGCATGAATCCTTATATAGGTCGTATGCGCGCAATGCTCATCTTTGCATTCTTCCCACTGGTAGCACTCTTTGCTCAGCCGCTTGGCGTTTATTCAGCATGGTGGCCAGCAGTGATCATAGGTCTGGTAGGTGCAGGTCATCAGGCATGGTCGGCAAACCTCTTCTCAACTATCGGCGACATGTTCCCTAAGTCAACCATCGCTACAATAACCGGTATCGGTGCTATGGCCGGTGGTATTGGCTCCTTCCTTATCAACAAGGGTTCAGGTGTGCTCTTCACTTACGCTGAAGGTCAGGGCGAAGCATTCCAGTTCCTGGGCTTCGATGGCAAACCTGCAGGATATATGATCATCTTCTGCATCTGCGCAGTGGCATATATCATTGGATGGTCAATAATGAAGGCTCTCGTACCTAAGTACAAACCAATCATTGTTGAAGATTAATCTTCAGTGAGATAAAAGGTAACCGACCGGTAGGTATTCCCCTGCCGGTCGGTTTTTTTCATAAATCCGCTACAATAATAGAATCCACAAAATCGTCACATATAAGGTAAATCCTCGTTTATTCTTCGATAATTGTCGTATCATTCTTCGCTTCATCTTCGCTATAAGTCCCACTTAAGTCCCACTTAAGTCCCACCAAAGTCCCACTTAAGTCCCACTTAAAGTGGGTGAAGAATGGTAGAAATATGGAAGACGTATGGGGTAACTTTCGAACATGGAACATTGACAAATATTAGTGGCAAACAGTTCCATTATTGCATTTTCTGGCGAATTTGCTAAAAAAACATAAAAAAGAAGCCTGTGGCGGTTGTCATCGCTAAAGTTTTGCTATCTTTGTAGCGGAATATGCTTTTTTGAGTTCAGTGAGTTGACAACCCTCAATAGAAATTTATGAGCGAAGATAAAGATAAAGACTTAGAGAAAGACGAACTTCAGGATGGTGGTGCCGCCGGTAATGATGGCGAAGATGCTGCCGAAGGTGCTGTCGGTAATGGTGGTGAGGATGCTGCCGAAGGTGCTGTCGGTAATGGTGGTGAGGATGCTGCCGAAGGTGTTGCGGGCAATGGTGCTGATGGCGACGCCCATTCTTCCTATGCTCCCACCAACCGCTTCGATGCCTCGATAGTGCACCATCTGGATGGCATGTATCAGAACTGGTTTCTGGACTATGCCTCGTACGTCATACTGGAGCGTGCCGTGCCTCATCTGGAGGACGGACTGAAACCTGTGCAGCGCCGTATTCTCCACTCCATGAAGGAGAAGAACGACGGCCGTTTCAACAAGGTTGCCAACCTCGTGGGTCACACCATGCAGTATCACCCTCATGGCGATGCCTCGATAAAGGACGCCCTGGTGCAGCTTGGACAGAAGAACCTGCTGGTGGAATGTCAGGGTAACTGGGGCAACATACTCACAGGCGACGATGCAGCAGCATCGCGATATATAGAAGCCCGTCTGTCGAAGTTTGCCCTTGAGGTGGCCTTCAACGCCAAGACAACAGAGTGGCAGCTCAGCTACGACGGCAGAAACAAGGAGCCTATCACCTTGCCGGTGAAGTTCCCGCTGCTGCTGGCACAGGGTGCAGAGGGTATTGCCGTAGGTCTGAGTTCAAAGATACTGCCACACAACTTCAACGAGCTCTGCGACGCCGCAATAGCCTACCTGAAAGGGGAGGAGTTTCATCTCTATCCCGACTTCCAGACTGGCGGAAGCATTGACGTGGGTCATTACCACGACGGACAGCGCGGTGGTGTTGTGAAGGTGAGAGCCAAGATTGAGAAGGTGGACCAGAAGACTCTCGCCATACGCGAGATACCATTCGGCAAGACCACACAGACACTCATCGACTCCATACTAAAGGCTATTGAGAAGGGCAAGATAAAGGCCCGCAAGGTGGACGATAACACGGCTGCTGCGGTGGAGATACTGATACACCTCACACCAGGCGTGTCGTCGGACAAGACCATCGACGCCCTGTATGCCTTCACCGACTGCGAGACCAGCATATCGCCAAACTGCTGCGTGATAAAGGATAAGAAACCGCAGTTCCTCACCGTGAGCGACGTGCTGCGAGCATCTGCTGACAATACCCTGCATCTGCTCAAGCGCGAACTGGAGATAAGGCGCGACGAACTGCTGGAACAGCTCCACTTTGCCTCGCTGGAGAAGATATTCATTGAGGAGAGAATATACAAGGGAAAGGGTTTCGAAGAGGCACGGTCGAACGACGAAGCCTGCGAATACATAGACGAACGACTGACTCCTTTCTATCCGCAGATGATAAGAGAGGTGACCAAGGACGATATCCTGAAACTGCTCGAGATAAAGATGCAGCGCATACTGAAGTTCAACAAGGACAAGGCCGAGGAGGCTATCATGCGCATGGAAGAGGAGGTGAAGCAGATAAACAAGGACCTGGGCAGGATGAAGGTGGTTACCTGTCGCTGGTACGAGCATCTGAAAGAGAAATATGGCGAGAACTTCCCTCGACAGACCGAGATACGCAACTTCGAGACCATTGTGGCCAGCAAGGTGGCAGAGGCCAACCAAAAACTGTATATCAACAGGGAGGATGGCTTCATTGGCATGGGACTGAAGAAGGACGAGTTTGTTTGCAACTGCTCCGATATAGACGATATAATAGTCTTCTTCAAGGATGGTAAGTACAAGGTGGTGCGTGTTGCCGACAAGATATTCGTGGGTAAGAACATAATACATGTGGGTGTGTTCAAGAAGAACGACTCGCGAACCATCTACAACGTGGTGTACCGCGACGGTAAGCAGGGTGATTACCTGATAAAGCGTTTCAATGTGACGAGCATCACGAAGGAGAAGGAATACGACCTTACGCTGGGTACTCCTGGGTCGCGTGTGCTCTATTTCACCGCCAATCCTAATGGTGAGGCTGAGGTGATAAGGGTGCAGTTCACTCCTAATCCAAAGTTGAAGAAACTCACCATGGAGAAGGACTTTTCTGAGATCATCATCAAGGGAAGGGCTTCGAAGGGCAATTTGCTGACCAGAAACAACATACACCGCATAGGTCTGAAGAGCCATGGTGGCAGTACACTGGGCGGAAGGAAGGTGTGGTTCGACGAGGATGTGAAACGACTGAACTACGACGACCACGGCCGCTACCTCGGAGAGTTTGGCAGCGAGGATAAGATTCTTGTGGTGTTGCAGAATGGTGACTTCTACCTCACCAACTTCGACCTTAACAACCACTATGAGGATAATATAGTTAGGCTGGAGAAGTTTGATGCCGACAAGGTGTGGACAGCCATGCTCTACGATGCTACACAGCAGGGGTGTCCGTATCTGAAACGCTTCGTTATGGAGGCTACGGCAAGGAAACAGAACTGCCTGGGCGATATCACTCAGGGTGAGAATAAACTGATACTGCTCACCGACACACCATCGCCAGTGCTGGAGGTACACTTCCAGGGTGGCGACAAGATGAGAGCTCCGATGACCATCAATGCCGAGGAGTTTATCTCCGTGAAGGGGTTCAAGGCAAAAGGTAAGAGGGTGACCACCTTTGCCATTGCCGAGGTGGTGGAGATACTGCCTGACGAGCCTGAAGAGGAAGAGACGGTGGTGGAGGAGACACCTAAGGAAACCAATCATCTGCCGGAACAGTTGAGCCTGTTCTGAGCATAGAAAGAAACGGATAAGGATGAGAAAGATATTGCTGCTGATTACGTTGTTGCTGTCGCTGACGGCAAGGGCACAGAGAGACACAATAGCCTCGGATAAGATCACCACCACGGCAAATATGATTGGGGTGGGACATACCAACGTGCTCGACGATTATATCTCGAACGAGAAATACAGGGGTGCAGAGCTGCGGTTTGTCTCAATGACCGACAAGTACGACCCAAAGAAACAGACATCTTTCTACCGGCGGCTGCAGCTGCATGCTGCACTGCCTGACAACAGAGCAAAGACCGGCAGCGACCTTGTGGGAATGATAAACTATGCCCTGGGATGGTATAAGGGTGTTTCAGGTTTCGGGATTAAAGACTCAGGTCTCAAGGTGCTGGTGGGAGGACTGGTGGATATGAACTTCGGCGGTATCTACAACACCCGTGGAGGCAACAACTGCGGACAGCTGAGGGCATATATGAATATCAGTCCGTCGGCCGTGGTGTCGTACGACTTCCGGCTATGGAACAGAACCTTCACGGCACAATATGGCTGTGAACTGCCGCTGGTGGGACTGATGTTCTCGCCAAACTATGGACAGTCGTACTACGAGATCTTTACCGAGAAGAAAAGCGACCACAATATAGTGGTTACCACGGTGGGCAGTGCTCCATCGTTCCGTCAGATGCTCACCTTGGATATACCGATACGTACGGTGACGCTGAGGGTGGGGTATTTGGGCGACTACCAGCAGTCGCATGTCAACGGCATAAAGACGCATATCTGGACTAATGGCGCCGTGCTGGGTATTGTGAAACGGTTCAAACTGACGAAGATAAGATGATGAAACGACTGACGATAGTGCTGATGGGTGTGCTGATGCTTGCCTCGTGTGTGGATACCGAGGAAAGGAGCAACGATGCTGTGGGCAACTTCGAGGCGCTGTGGAGCATGATAGACCAGAAATACTGCTTCTTTGACTATAAGCAGAAGGAGTACGGACTTGACTGGAACGAGGTATATACGCGCTACAGGAAACAGGTGTCGGACACATTGTCGCAGCTGCAACTGTTCAACCTTATGGGCGATATGCTGGGTGAGTTGAGAGATGGTCATGTAAACCTTACCTCGTATTTCAACACTGCCCGTTACTGGAATTGGAAGGAGGACTATCCCACCAACTACAGCGATACTTTGCAGAGGATATATCTGGGTACCGACTATCTGATAGCCGGCGGACTGAAATACACCTATTTTCTGCCTGATACGGTGGGATATGTCTCGTGCAACAGCTTCTCAACATCATTCTCAGAGAATAACCTCACCTATGTGCTGGCACTGCTGAAAGGATGCAAGGGACTGATACTGGATCTGAGAAGTAATGGTGGCGGACTGCTGACACTGTCGGAACGACTGGCAGCACGCTTTACCGAAGAGAAGATTCTGACCGGATATATGCGGCATAAGACAGGAACGGGACATAGCGACTTCTCTGACTACGAGGCAAAATACCTGGAGCCTTTCGATGGGGTGAGGTGGACGGAACCTGTGGTGGTGCTGACAAACAGGGGCGTGTTCTCTGCAGCCAATGACTGTGTGAACATGCTGTCGTGCTGCAAGAATGTTACCATAGTGGGTGATAAGACGGGCGGCGGCAGTGGTATGCCTTTTACCTCAGAGCTACCTAACGGATGGGCGGTGAGGTTCTCGGCAGTACCTATGTACGACAAGAACAAGAACGATATTGAGTTTGGTATAGAGCCCGACTACTATGTGTCGATAACCGATGAGGATTTTGCTCGTGGAAAGGATACTATGATAGAGTTTGCAAGGCATTTGCTTGCTGGAGAATAGCTTTCGGGGTTAAAAAATCATAAAAAATCGGTTGGCGAGCCTGCTGAACCATCGTTTTCGTACGAAGTTTCTTACCTTTGCAAACTGTAAAAGCAAAAAAAAGAATAAAGAAAAATATTTTAAAAGGTAAAAAGATTTATGGCACAGGAAGATGTTTTTAAGAAAATCGTCTCACATTGCAAGGAATATGGTTTTGTGTTCCCAAGCAGTGATGTTTATGACGGACTGGCAGCTGTTTATGACTATGGTCAGAATGGTGTTGAACTGAAGAATAACATAAAGGAATATTGGTGGAAGAGTATGGTTCTGCTCCACGACAATATCGTGGGTATAGACTCAGCCATCTTCATGCATCCAACAATATGGAAGGCCAGCGGTCATGTTGATGCCTTCAACGATCCACTCATCGACAACCGCGACTCAAAGAAGCGCTATCGTGCTGATGTGCTCATTGAGGACCAGATGGCAAAATATGATGAGAAGATTGATAAGGAGGTTGCCAAGGCAGCAAAGCGCTTCGGCGACAGCTTTGATAAGGAGCAGTATCTGCAGACTTCTCCAAAGGTTAAGGAGATAGTGGAGAAACGTGATGCTTTGCACGAGCGCTATCAGAAAGCTATGAATGCTATGGATCTGGACGCACTCCGTCAGATTATCCTCGACGAGGAGATAGTATGCCCTATCAGCGGCACAAGAAACTGGACAGAGGTGCGTCAGTTCAACCTGATGTTCTCTACAGAGTTTGGCTCTACATCAGAAGGTGCCAGCAAGGTGTATCTGCGCCCTGAGACAGCACAGGGTATCTTTGTAAACTACCTCAACGTGCAGAAGACTGGTCGTATGAAGTTGCCTTTCGGTATTGCTCAGATTGGTAAGGCATTCCGTAACGAGATTGTTGCCCGTCAGTTTATCTTCCGTATGAGGGAGTTTGAGCAGATGGAGATGCAGTTCTTCGTGCAGCCGGGTTCGGAACTCGACTGGTTCCCTAAGTGGAAGGAAACACGTATGAAATGGCATCAGGCACTGGGTTTTGGTGCTGAGAACTATCGTTTCCACGATCACGACAAGTTGGCTCACTATGCTAACGCAGCAACAGATATTGAATTCAAGATGCCTTTCGGTTTCAAGGAGGTGGAAGGTATCCATTCAAGAACAAACTTCGACCTCTCGCAGCATGAGAAGTTCTCAGGAAGAAGCATCAAATACTTCGACCCTGCAACCAACGAGAGCTACACTCCGTTTGTTATTGAGACAAGTATCGGTGTCGACCGTATGTTCCTCAGTGTTATGTGTCATTCTTACACCGAAGAGCAGCTGGAGAATGGTGAGACTCGCGTAGTGCTGAAGTTGCCAGCAGCATTGGCACCGGTGAAGCTTGCTGTGTTGCCGTTGGTAAGAAAAGACGGCCTGCCAGAGAAGGCTCAGGAGATAATGAACAATCTGAAGTTCCACTTCAACTGCAAATACGACGAGAAGGACACCGTAGGTAAGCGCTATCGTCGTCAGGATGCTATCGGTACTCCTTACTGCGTGACAGTGGACTATGATACATTGAAGGACGATTGTGTGACACTGCGTTTCCGCGATACTATGGAGCAGGAGAGGGTTAAGATTGCCGATCTGCAGAGTATTATTGAGGATAAGGTGTCGATAGCTTCACTGCTTAAGAAAATTCAGTAATGATTAAGAGACTTGCAATATTCATGTGCTGTGCTTTGGCACTTCTGATGGTGTCGTGCTCAACAGAGAGCGACACAGTGGAGGAATATCCTGACTGGCAGAACAGGAACGAGGCTTATTTCAAGCTCGTTTCCGACTCTGCCAAGACGGCAATAGCCAGTGGTAGCACAGAATGGAAATATATCGCTAACTACACCCGCAACGACTCTGTGGCAACGAACTGGGACGAGTATATCGTGGTCAAGGTGCTGGAAGAAGGTGCGGGTGAGGGCTGTCCGCTATATACCGATTCTGTGAAGGTGCACTATCGTGGCAGGTTGTTGCCATCAACATCTTATCAGGATGGGTATGTCTTTGATAAGTCGTTTACCGATGATGTGCTCGATGTGGATGTTGCTGCACCAACACATTTCCTTGTCAGCGGACTGATACAGGGTATGACGACAGCACTGCTGAATATGCATGTCGGCGACCATTGGTTGGTGTATATCCCTTACAGTCTGGCATATGGCACATCTGGAACAACGGGCATCCCAGGATACTCTACACTGATTTTCGAGATGCAACTCGATGCCTATGTTCGTGCTGGTGAGGTGCTGAAATAAGTAGGTGGAAAATTAAAAATCCTCGGGCATCAACCCGAGGATTTTTTCAATATTGCGAATTAAGTTGTGAACTTATTTCTTCTGAGCTTTGCCGTAGCGGCTCATGAACTTATCAACACGACCTGCTGTGTCGACGAGCTTGCTCTTACCAGTATAGAATGGGTGAGAGGTGCTTGAAATTTCAACCTTGATGAGAGGGTAGGTCTCACCTTCGAATTCGATAGTCTCCTTGCTGTTGCAAGTTGACTGAGTGAGGAACATATCGCCATTACTCATATCCTTGAAGACAACTGGACGATAGTTCTCTGGATGAAGTCCTTTTTTCATTTTTATTTTCTTTTTAAAGTTTCTACTTAGGGTAATACCAAGTCACTATACGGATTGATTTCTCAAACCGGAGTGCAAAGGTAGAAAAAAGGTTAGAGTTTAGAGTTTAGAGTTTAGAGTTTTTATGTTTTTTTAACAATATGTAAGTCCAATTATTGATTTTTATGATGCAGAAAATGGTTTTCTTGCTACTTTTGTAAGGAATGAAACTCAGTCTGTTTTTTCTATGGTAAGTTTTCTGACACGGCTGGTTGAGATGATAGCACCGAGAGCCTGCTGCGTATGTGGCAACAGGCTGTTGATAGGCGAGGAGCATCTGTGTGCCTCGTGCATACGCGAGATTCCATATACCGACTATCATCGAGATGCCGAGAATAACAAGTTGGCTCGCTTGTTCTGGAAACGTCTGCCGATAGAGAAAGCTTCGTCGCTGTTTTATTTCGAGCCTAAGGCAGAATATGCCAATATTATCTACGACCTGAAATATCATGGCTGTCAGGAGATAGGCCGTTATTTCGGACGGTTTGCAGCGCAGTGGTATCAGAAATATGGTTTCTTTGATGGTGTGGATATAATCATCCCTATACCTCTTGCAAAGAAACGCCAGCGGGAACGTGGCTACAACCAGAGTGAGATGATAGCCAGGGGTTTGAGCGAGATCACGGGTATCATAGTGGTTACAGATGCTGTGATAAGGGTAAAGAGAACTCAGACCCAGACACGACTTCTTACTGCCGAACGGCAGAAGAATGTTCAGGATGCTTTCATGCTTAAGGATGGAGACAAGGTGAGGGGTAAGCATGTGCTCATAATTGATGATATCATAACCACCGGTGCCACCATCTGCGCCTGTGCCGATGAAATCGTGAAAGCAGGTGGAGTGAAGATAAGTGTTTTCTCCCTCGGACATACAAGAGGATGAAAACTATCTATGTGTGAGATTTTTTTGATTTTTTTCGCATTTCGTTTCCGTTTTCCTGCGAAGTTTCTTACCTTTGCATCGTGATGGAAGAAAACTTTGATATACGTAACAATAAGGCGATGCTTGCCGACAAGGATGTTGAGAAAGCATTGCGTCCACTAGCCTTTGATGATTTCAGTGGGCAGGACAAGATTGTTGAGAACCTCCGTATCTTCGTAGAGGCTGCTAAGATGCGTGGCGAACCTTTAGACCATACCCTTCTGCATGGGCCTCCGGGACTGGGAAAGACGACTCTCAGCAATATCATAGCCAACGAGCTGGGAGTAGGATTTAAAATTACCAGTGGTCCGGTGCTTGATAAGCCTGGCGACCTGGCAGGACTGCTCACGTCGCTGGAACCTAACGATGTGCTGTTTATCGATGAGATACACCGTCTGTCGCCTATCGTGGAGGAATATCTCTATTCCGCCATGGAAGACTATCGTATAGATATCATGATAGATAAAGGCCCGTCGGCAAGGAGTGTGCAGATAGGACTCAACCCGTTCACCCTTGTTGGTGCTACTACTCGTAGCGGACTGCTCACAGCTCCTCTGCGTGCACGTTTCGGCATCAACCTGCATCTGAAATACTACAATGCCGCAGTGCTGAAGAAGATTATAAAGCGTTCGGCTGCCATCCTCGGTGTGCCGATAGAGGACGATGCAGCTGTGGAGATAAGTCGCCGAAGCAGAGGCACACCGCGTATTGCCAACGCACTTCTGCGCCGTGTGAGAGACTTTGCACAGGTGAAAGGTGATGGCGAGATAGATACCACAATAGCTCGTATGGCTCTCGAAGCACTCAACATTGACAAGTATGGTCTGGATGAGATAGACAACAAGATACTCACCACCATAATAGATAAGTTCAAGGGAGGTCCTGTAGGACTCACCACCATAGCTACAGCAATAGGTGAGGAGGCAGGAACCATTGAAGAGGTGTATGAGCCGTTCCTGATAATGGAGGGCTTCATACGAAGAACACCTCGCGGTCGTGAGGTCACTGAGAAAGCATATATCCACCTCGGCAAGAGCATGTATAAAGATGACGAACCGAGCCTTTTTGATTAGGAAATTATGAAGACAGCAGTGTTTACAGGTAGTTTTGATCCTTTCACCATAGGGCATAAGAATATTGCCGACCGAGCCAAGGACTTGTGCGAGGAACTTGTCATCGGCATAGGCTATAACCAACGCAAAGAGTATATGTTCTCTTTGGAAGAACGAGTGAGGGCAATAGAGGAACTCTTTAAGTACGACCTCAACGTGAGGGTGGAGACCTACGACGATCTTACCGTTGACTTTGCCCGCAGACAGAATGCCGACTGCATAATACGCGGTGTGAGGTCGGTGAAGGACTTTGAGTATGAGCGTGAGCAAGCCGAGATAAACTATCGGCTGTCGGGCATAGAGACCGTGTTGCTCCTTGCCCAGCCGGGACTGGAATGTGTAAGCTCATCAATGGTGAAGGAACTGATGCACTTTGATAAGGATGTGTCGGAATATCTTCCATCCTCCGACTAACTCAGAAACCAGAATATTAAAAACCGTGGAGATTCTCCAATCAAGGGGTCTGACCCCGTGATTGGCAAAAACGTGGAGATTCTTTTTTTATGATAACATATAGTAATGAAGGCGTAAGCTTTCCTAAGATAGGCAGAAGGGAGACCACACAATGGATACGTCAGGTGGCAGCCACCTATGGCAAGAAGATAGGCGAGGTGGGCTATCTCTTCTGCAGTGATGCTAAGATTCTTGAGGTGAACAAGGAGTATTTAGGGCACGACTACTACACCGACATCATTACCTTCGACTATGTCGAGGGTGATATGCTTAATGGTGATATCGTGATCTCTCTGGATACGGTGAGGAGTAATGCTGAGAAATACGGCAAGGACTATGACGAGGAACTGCACCGTGTCATCATCCACGGCATACTCCACCTCTGCGGTATCAACGATAAGGGAAAAGGTGAGCGAGAAATTATGGAAGCTGCCGAAGACCGTGCCCTCGCTTTGTTCACACAGAGATAGTATTTATCGCTACAAGAAAAAAGTCCTTTTCAGTCTGTGTGAGAGAGGTGCCCGCTATTTGGCGAGCACCTTTTTATTTCTGCCAATGACAACACCCTTGTAGTTCCCGTTGACACGTACACCACTCGGTGAGTAGCGCTCGGAGTCGGTTGGTGAACTTGCTGAACCAAGAGTATTGATTCCCATAGGGTCAACATCAGAGAGAATTACAGGCTCATCGAAAGTACCAACAACGGCATCTGGAGCAAAGGTGACAGGTACCGACGAGTAGAGCTCACGATATGAACCATTCACTATTGTCTTGAACGAGATGGCCTGATTGTCGCCTGCAGAGACGGTGATCACGTAGTAGCCACGATCGGCAGCAACCGAGAACTCATCCTCGTCTTCGTTCATTGCAATAACGCGCATAGTGTCGCACTCTGCCATATCCCTCAGTCGGAGCTGTGCCAGGATAACCATATTGTCGGCATACCTGAATCCCTGTGAACCGCCAGACTCTCCGTCGTTCTTCTTGCTGTGAGCCACTGCCACCGTCTTGAACAAATCTTTACAGTCGGCAGAGTTGGAGTAGTATTTATAGCCTACACCTGGCTGGAAGTTGGTCATTGTGCCTTCCCACTTGCCATATTTGCCGCTCCACTGAGCATACTCGTAGCGACCCTGTAGCACATCATCGGCATCGGCTTCGAAACCAGAGAAAGCTGAGGTGATAGACTGGTTCACGCAGTAAGGATTGCGCACCCAGTTCCATCCCTGGTTGATAATCTTCCACCCCTGGTTGCCGGTGAGCTGTTTGCCGAAGATGGTGAACACCACATCCTCTGTTGCCTGTATGGCATACATAGACCGCTCGTTGAGCGACGTCAGTCCGCTGCCCATATAGCCAACAGGCTGCCCCTCAGAGTCGAGATTGCTGTTCCAGAGAGCCGCCTTGTCCTGAGTCTTCAGCACAGGTATCACACCATTGGTGCTCTTCAGCGCCTCGTTGAGGCTATTGTTGGTAGGCACCACATAGAAGCTCACCCAGTTCCACCCTGGCTGTACGCGCACTGTCTGTTCGATGGTCTCGCCAGTGGTCAGCACCTCCGGATTATCATAGCTGCCGAACGGACGGGCAT
>R18__coassemble_1748_pt1 | contig 19790 bp, 19 predicted proteins | sample R18__metabat2_low_PE_027 | metagenome-assembled genome bin R18 | reverse complement strand
ATAGTGTGTATGTAGTGTGTATGGAGTGTGTATATAGTGTGTATGTATAAAAGAACAATACAAGATAAAAACAGGAAAATTGTTCTAAAAGTAAGATAACTGCCGAATTTAATTCGGCCGAAGGGTTAGAAGAATCATATCTTATGCTTTGTATCCAAACATATTGAAACAATCGAAGGAAGCTGGATAAAACAAAAAAAATAACGCAACCGACCTTACTTCAGTCTGTTACGCTATTCCTTGTTGCGGAGGCAGGACTCGAACATGCGACCTCCAGGTTATGAGCCTGGCGAGCTACCAACTGCTCCACTCCGCGATTTGCGGCTGCAAAGGTAACAAAAAAGTCCGGAATCAATAGTTCCGGACTTTATGTTTTTATATTTTTTATACTTCTTTAACTACCCTTAACTATATCAAAGTCCTTTTCCATGGCAGTTTTTGAATTTCTTACCCGACCCGCAAGGACAAGGATCATTTCTGCCTGGCAGTTTATCTTTCACGATAGGTGTATGCTGCTGAGCCTGTCGTTCACGGGTATCCTGCTGTGCTGCTGCACGCTGGTTAGGATCAGTGAGGTCGCTGCGACTCTCCTGATACTGCTGACGCTGACGCACCTCCGGTGCTGCCTCGCGAACTTCCTGACCTTCAGGGATAGCGAGCTGCATACGCATCAGTATGCCTACAGTGCGGTTGTACATTTCGTTGACCATATCGTCGAAGAGCGTCACCGACTCAAGCTTGAAGATCACCAGCGGATCTTTTTGCTCGTAGGAAGCATTCTGCACAGAGTGTTTCAGGTCGTCGAGCTTACGGAGATTCTCCTTCCAGCAATCGTCGATGATATGAAGGATTATAGCCTTCTCGAACACCTTGACAATACTCTTAGCATCAGTCTCGTAGGCCTCCTTCAGATCGCAAGGCATGTTATAAACACGCTTACCATCTGAGAACGGCACCATTATGCGTTCGTACATATTCCCCGGGTTCTCATAGACCTGACGAATGACAGGTAAAGCCTGTGTGCATATACGCTCTGTCTTTCTGCCAAATGCTTCCATAGCCTGCTGGAAGGCTTTTTCAGCCAGTTCTTCAGGGCTTTTCTCAGCAAACTCGAGCGATGTGAACGGCGCCTCCATAGAGAGCACCTTGAGGAACTGCTCGCGACAGCCCTCATAGTCGTTACGTTCTACGATGGTTGATACACGGTCCCAAATCATATTGGCAATATCCATACCGATACGTTCGCCCATAAGAGCATGACGGCGTTTCTCATAAACAACAGTACGCTGCTTGTTCATCACATCATCGTATTCCAGCAAACGCTTACGGATACCGAAGTTATTCTCCTCAACCTTCTTCTGAGCACGCTCTATACTCTTGGAAATCATTGGCGATTCAATCATCTCGCCATCCTTGAAGCCCAGACGGTCCATAACCTTTGCAATACGTTCAGAGGCAAAGAGTCGCATGAGCTGATCCTCGAGTGACACGAAGAATACAGATGAACCAACATCACCCTGACGACCGGAACGACCACGCAACTGACGGTCCACACGGCGTGACTCATGACGCTCTGTGCCGATGATTGCCAAACCACCTGCAGCCTTAACCTCAGGTGAGAGCTTGATATCGGTACCACGACCAGCCATGTTGGTGGCAATGGTAACCGTCTTGCTCTGACCAGCCTTGGCAACGATGTCGGCCTCAGCCTGATGGAGCTTGGCATTGAGCACATTGTGAGGAATATGTCGCATTGCCAGCATACGGGCAAGGGTTTCGGATATCTCGACAGATGTGGTACCCACAAGAACAGGCCTGCCGGCATCAATAAGTCGCTGTATCTCCTCGATAACGGCATTGTACTTCTCACGCTTGGTTTTATAAACACGGTCGTCCATATCGATACGGGCAATAGGCTTGTTGGTAGGGATAACTACGACATCGAGTTTATAGATATTCCAGAACTCACCAGCCTCTGTTTCAGCCGTACCGGTCATACCAGCCAACTTGTGGTACATACGGAAATAGTTCTGCAGAGTGATAGTGGCATAGGTCTGTGTGGCAGCCTCAACCTTGACATGCTCTTTGGCTTCAACAGCCTGATGCAGGCCATCACTCCAACGGCGGCCCTCCATGATACGACCAGTCTGCTCATCTACAATCTTCACCTCACCATCAATAACAACATACTCGTCGTCACGGAAGAACATGGTGTAGGCCTTGAGCAACTGCTGAATGGTGTGCACACGTTCGCTCTGCACAGCATAGTGGTTGAGCAGTTCATCTTTCTTCTCCAGTCGTTCCTCTTCGGTGAGGTTTGTTGCATCGAGAGCAGCAAGTTCCGATGTTATATCAGGGAGCACGAAGAGTTCCTTATCATTAACCTGACTGGAGAGCCATTCCGTACCCTTATCGGTAAGGTCGCACGACTTGAGTTTCTCATCAACCTTGAAATATAGCGGTTCAACAGCCTTTGGCATCAGGCGGTTGTTGTTTTCCATATAATGCTCCTCAGTCTTGAGCATACCACTCTTTATACCCTGCTCGGAGAGATACTTGATAAGCGGTTTGTTGCGAGGCATAGCCAGATGTGAGCGATAGAGAGCCAGGAAGCCTTCTTCCTGTTTCTCCGGAGTCTCTTCAGCAATGAGCTGTTTTGCTTCGGCAAGATACTGAGTAGCCAGTTTTTTCTGCACCTCAACAAGGCGCTCTACCAGCGGCTGATACTCCTCGAACATCTGATCATCGCCCTTAGGTATCGGACCAGAGATAATGAGTGGAGTACGGGCATCATCGATGAGCACAGAGTCCACCTCATCGACAATGGCATAGTTGTGCGAACGCTGCACAAGGTCCTCAGGCGAGTCGGCCATATTATCACGCAGGTAGTCGAAACCGAATTCGTTGTTTGTACCGAAAGTGATGTCGGCAGCATAAGCACGACGACGTTCTTCAGAGTTTGGACGATGCTTGTCGATACAGTCCACAGAAAGTCCGTGGAACATATAGAGTGGTCCCATCCATTCAGAGTCACGCTTAGCCAGATAATCGTTCACGGTAACAACATGCACGCCGTTGCCAGTCAGAGCATTGAGGAACACAGGAAGAGTAGCTACGAGAGTCTTACCTTCACCGGTTGCCATCTCGGCAATCTTTCCGGAATGGAGCACTATACCACCGAAGAGCTGCACATCATAGTGTATCATATCCCAGATGGTCTCGTTGCCACCTGCTACCCAATGATTATGGTATATAGCCTTGTCGCCATCAATATCCACAAAGTCGTGCGTGGCAGCCAGGTCACGGTCGAATTCGGTAGCAGTAACGGTGATATCTTCGTTTTCAGTAAAACGGCGTGCTGTTGACTTCACGATGGAGAAGACAACAGGCATTATCTTGTCGAGTTCCGTCTCGAAGATTTCAAGAATCTCCTTTTCTATCTTATCTATCTCGTTGAAGATATCCTCACGTTCCTCAAGAGGGGTATCCTCGATTTTAGCCTTAAGCTCGTCAATATGCTGACGCTGCTGCTTGACGGTATCCTGCAGTTGAGCACGGAGTTCGGCAGTCTTGGCACGCAACGCATCATTATCAAGTGCATCAATCTGCGGATATATATCCTTAACTTTCTTCACCAACGGCAATATAGCCTTCTTATCACGGTCGTACTTATTACCGAAAATTTTTCCCAATAACTTATTAATATCCATATATTTATTATTTTTGTTTTCTGAAAACGATTATTCTGCTCACAGAACGTAATAGCAAAAGTAGTGCCAAAAATTCCGAGAACAGCGGTATATCCTGTATTTTGCACACATCAGCCACTATCAATATGAGACATACGAGCCAGAACCACAGCCATGCTTTTGTAACCTGCCTTTTACGACATGCTCTAATGTCGAGCGCCAGAACAAGGAATGACAACGGACTGAAAAGCAAGAGATTAAAATTCGGGAACACACACGGATGTTCACCTGAAGCAATAAGCAGGAGCAAACAGCCTGCTATACCGATGATGGCAAGCAGAGCCACATCAAAGCCCCAGAATATTTTGCCTGAACGTATCTCTATCACCGACAGCAGAATGATTATAAATGCCAATATGCCGACAGAAGACAGAGGGGTGATGATGCCTTGCTGCAGTTCAGGAGAAGGAACATCAATGAGGGTCTTAGTATCCCAAACGAGTGGGGCTGCCAACGAGTCGGCAACCACCTCTGTGATTTCCATATCCGCCATCAGGTTAAGAGGCAGGAACTGGCGTTCATCCTCTGTCATCAACTTGTCGGCACCGGTACCGAGACATATATCGTCGGCAAGTTCATACCAGGGATAGCTGGCTGTGAAGAGATGTATATTCTGCCGCCATGTGAGTGCTGGTTTTTCTTCGCTGAGTTTTCTCACCTGTGAACTATCTGTATTCAGCACACTGAACACAATATTGCGGGCACGGGTGGTACAGTTGTCGTAGAAAAAATTATATCGATACCGACAGTTCTCTGGTCGCCAATTCTCAAAAAGTGCATTCCTAAGAGCCTCTTTCTGATCGGAAGTAAGATTAAGAGTCTGCTCGATGGTTTTTCTTCCCGTACGTTCATACTCCTGCTTGAAATACTCGAAAGGCACCACACCAAGTTCATAATCGGTCTTGCCCAGAGCAAAGTTCAGAGCAAAGTTTTTCTGTCTGAAGTTAAATACGCCGTAGTTGAATGTATAATCTTTTCCTTCTTCATCATCAATCATTCTGATGGCGGTATGACCATATATACTATATATCTCATTGCCCGGATAACATGTAAGCAACGAAAAAGTGGTTTCAGCCTTGACACCGCATGGCAGAAACAACATCAGTATTGACACCCAAAATAATTTCACGCCACAAAGGTAGCAAAAAGAGCAGAGATAAAGATTAAGTTACTATTGTTTTTTCAAATATTTATTAAAATAATATAAAATTTTTGTCATATTGCTGGAAAATCGTAATTTTGCAGCTTGATTTACGAAAGTAAGCATCAACGCATAGAAATAATACAATTTTGAACATGAGAAAAATAATTATATTCACTACTGCGATACTGATGAGTTTTTCGCTGAAAGCGATTGCTCAAAGCGGCACTAATTCCCCATACAGTATGTATGGTCTGGGCGTATTGTCAGACCGTTCGCAGGGTTTCAACCGCGCAATGTCGGGTGTTGCTCAGGGCATGAGCGATGGTAATCAGATCAATGCTCAGAACCCGGCATCTTATTCTAATGTTGACTCACTGAGTTTCATCTTCGATATTGGCATGTCGCTGCTCAACACGAACCTTCAGGAAGGTGGCAACAGGATGAATGCCAAGACAGCAAACTACGAATACGGTTTAGCAGCCTTTCGCGTTGCGAAAAACTTAGGATGCAGTTTCGGTATCCTGCCATACTCTAATATTGGCTACAATTTCTACCAGACAGGTACAACGACAGGTGCTGTATCCGACACATACACCACAACATACTATGGCAAAGGTGGTCTGAGAGATCTGTATCTGGGATTCGGATGGAGACCGACAAAATACTTCTCGTTAGGTGTGAACGGTTCCTATATCTGGGGCAACTACTCCAAGACGGTTACCAGTACGCACAGCGTAACCTCTGCTAGTTCGCTGGTAAGAGAATATAACTCCGACATACACAGTTACAAGCTGGATATCGGTGCTCAGATCTATATTCCACTCAGCAAAGATCAGCAACTCACCATCGGTGGCACATACACCCCTGGACATAATTTAGGCAACAAGGCTATTGTTTACGACATCAAGACCGACACCACCAGTTATGAACTAAAAAATGCCCTCGACATACCAAACACGTTGAGTTTAGGTGTAGCATGGAAATACAAGAACAAATGGAAAGTGGGAGCAGACTTTACACTGTACAAATTCGGAAAGTTGCAGACTCCTGTCATGAGCGACAACGGACAGAAATATGCCTACACTCTCAAAGATGGTTACCTGTTAGACAAAAAGAAGTTTGCCATAGGTGCAGAATGGCTGCCTGATGAATTCGCCCTGTCACTGCTTAAAAGAATAAGATACAGAGTGGGAGGTTTCTATTCAACACCTTATATAAAAGTCACAGACTCCAGTGCAAGACTCGTTGACGGTCCGAAAGAGATGGGACTGTCATTCGGTTTCGGAATTCCTATCATGAACAGTTACAACAACCGCTCTATTGTCAATATCTCAGGTCAATGGGTAAAAAGTTCTTTGGACAACTATATCAAGGAAAACTACTTCAGAATCAACATCGGCATAACATTCAACGAGCGTTGGTTTGCAAAGTGGAAATTTGAATAAATGAAAGGATTCTTTTACAGTGTTGTGCTGATATTGTTGTTGTGGAGTTGCAACGACACTCAGGAGCACATGGCGCCAGCTATTGAAGAAACAGACTCTGTGCCTTCAATGCTTAGCTATGGTGTGAACACACTGATATCTGATTCCGGAGTAATGAAATACCGCATCGTGGCTGAACGATGGGAAGTAAACGAGAAAACAAATCCACAAAAATGGACGTTTATGAAAGGTGTGTTCTTCCTTCAGTTCGACAGAGATTTCCACATTGCCGCCACCATCTCCGCCGACACAGCATGGTATTACTACCAAAAGAGGCTTTGGGAACTGCGTGGAAGGGTTACGGTGAGAAACGTCAATGGCACCCTTTTCAACAGCGAGGAACTATACTGGGACCAAATGCGTCACGAACTGTATTCCCACAAATACTCCAGACTGTTCACGCCTGAACGACAGCTGGAAGGCAGCGAATTCTTCAGCGACGAGAATATGACCCGCTATAACGTCAAGAACACTATCGGAGCCTTCCCTACAGGCGATATCATGGAAGAAGAGCCAGATGCACCACCATCACCGGCAGTTACCAACGACTCTTCTGTTCAGATTACCGATTATAAGCCGCATCCTGCCCCAACAGCCCGGAGAAAACAAAATAGCAATTTGAGCGACGAAAGCATCAATGCTGCAAGAAATAATATTCTCGAGAAGAGACAAAAACTATCCGTACAATGACAGAGCTGATTATATCTATACTGATAACATTGCTTTTCTCTGCCTTCTTCTCAGGTATGGAAATTGCCTTTGTCTCAAGCAACAAGATGCTTGCCGAGATGGAGAGAGAGGAAAAGAATGCTCTGCCCCAGAAGGTGCTGCACCGATTCTATGGCAACCCGAGCAATTTTATATCCACAATGCTCGTAGGCAACAATATTGCGTTGGTGGTTTATGGTATCCTCATTGCAAGACTATTCAACAGCACGATATTTCAAGGCTATTCAGAAGCTTTCACCGTGCCGGCAAACACAATAATCAGCACATGCATAGTGCTGATAACAGGAGAATTCCTTCCGAAAACACTTTTCAAGATAAACCCGAACAAAACACTGACACACTTTGCTATACCGGCATATCTATGCTACGTCATACTCTATCCTATTTCCAGATTTGCCACAGCACTTGCAAATGGACTGTTGAGAATTTTCGGGGTAAAGATTGACCGGAATAAAGGTGCATTTGAATTTTCAAGGATTGACTTGGACCATCTTTTGCAAACATCCATCGATAATGCTGAAAATGAGGAAGATATCACCGATGAGGTAAAGATTTTTCAGAATGCTCTGGACTTCTCCAAAACGAAGATAAAAGACTGCATGATACCAAGGACAGAGATTGTTGCTATCGACGCCGGCAGCAAGATTTCTGACCTGCTCGAGATGTTTACAGAAAGTGGCAAGTCAAAGATTGTTGTATACGATGGCGATATGGACCACATACTCGGCTACATCCACTCTTCGGAAATGTTTCGACTTAAAGAGAAGCATCTTGAGGGTCAGACACTCAAGGTCGATGCCAAATACATGAGTATCAGCTCCCTGACATCAGAGATATCCATCATACAGATGCCTATTGTTCCGGAGATAATGGCAGCCCGCAAACTGATGCAAATCTTCAAACAGGAAAAGAAATCACTCGGCATCGTGGTGGATGAATTTGGAGGAACAAGTGGCATAGTCTCGCTCGAGGATCTTGTGGAGGAGATATTCGGCGAAATAGAAGATGAACACGATACCAGCAGTGAGATAGCGCAAAAAATATCTGAAAACAAATACATACTCTCTGCCCGTCTGGAGATAGGGAAAGTAAATGAGATGTATGGTATCGGACTTCCGGAAGATGATGCTTATCAAACCATCAGCGGACTTATCCTTCATGAATACGCCAGCATACCAAAAATCAATGAAATACTAAGAATCGGGAACCTGGAAATCAAAATACTTAAAAGTTCACCTACAAAAATTGAAACAGTGGAATTAACGTTAATAGACGACTGAAAAAGAGTGAAAAACAGCGGTTTTTAGTTAATAATAATTTTTTTTTATAAAAAATTGTCGCTGTTTAATAACTTTTTTGTAAATTTGCACGCTCAAAATTAAAATAGAATAAAAAAAAATAAAAATAAATAGTAATGGCAGCATTAGGACAAATCAGAAAAAGGGGAGTATTACTGGTAGCCGTTATCGGTCTTGCTCTTTTCGCATTTGTAGCAGAAGAAGCTTTCCGCTCATGTGAGACAACCCGCAACCAAAGTCGTCAGCAGGTTGGTGAAATTAACGGCAAGAAGATTTCCGTTCAGGATTTCCAGTCATTGATTGACGAGTATTCAGAAGTAATGAAGATGTCGACCGGACGTGACAACATTGGCGACGATGAACTCACACAGATCAAAGATCAGGTATGGCAGACATTGGTTCAGGAAGAGTTGCTCAAAGCAGAATGTGAGAAGCTGGGATTGACAGTTACCGACCAGGAACTTCAGAACGTTATCAGCGAAGGTACCAACCAGATGTTACTTTCTACACCATTCGTAAACCAAGAGACAAGACGTTTTGACTATTCACAGCTTCAGAAATTCATCTCAGAATACAAGAAGATGGATCGTGCTGCTAACCCTCAGCTTACTGAGCAGTACGACAAAATCTACAAATACTGGAACTTTATAGAAAAGTCACTGCGCAGTCAGCTTCTCTCAGAGAAGTACCAAGGACTGCTCGCTAACTGCTTTATCTCAAATCCTGTATCAGCAAAAGCATCTTTCACAGCTAAGAACGAAGAAAGCACAATCCAGTTGGCATCATTCGCTTACACTTCTGTACCTGAGAAAGACGCAGCAGTTACTGACGAAGATATCAAAGCTAAATACAACGAGATGAAGGAGATGTTTAAGGTCACCGAAGAGGCTCGCGATATCAAATTCGTTAAATTCCAGGTTGAAGCATCTGCAGCCGACCGTGCAGCAATAAAGACAGAGATAGATTCCGCTGCAAAGACTCTTCAGACAGCCGACGACCCTTCTGAGATTGTACGCAAAGCAAACTCTACTATTGCTTACCTTGGAGTTCCTGTAACAAAGAAGATATTCCCAAGCGATATCTCTGGAAAACTTGACTCACTCTCTACAGGTGCTTTCGTAGAACCTTACAACAACACCAGCGACAACACTGTTAATATAATTAAGGTGTATGCAAAGCAGGAATTGCCAGACTCAATTGAGTTCCGTGCTATCCAGGTTGTTGCAGAAGACGCAGACAAGGCTAAGGTTAAAGCAGACTCTATTATGACAGCTCTTCTGGGTGGTGCCGACTTTGAGACTATTGCAAAGAAATATCAGCAGACAGGAGAAAAGAACTGGATGACAACATCACAGTACGAGAATGCTCCATCTATGGATAAGGATACCAAGAACTATATCAATATCCTCAACACAGCACCTGTCAACGAGATTAAGAATATTGAATTTGCATCTGCCAATCTTATTCTGCAGGTTACCGATCGCAGAAACATGGTTACAAAGTATGACGTTGCAGTAATCAAGCGTTTCTACGACTTCTCAAAAGACACATATTCTGCAGCATACAACAAGTTCTCTCAAATGGTAAGCTCAAGCAAGGATCTTGCTTCTCTGGAAGAAAATGCCAAGAAGGAAGGCTTCCAGGTTAAGGAAGAAACACTGAGAACTGCATCCCACAGAGTGGCTGGTCTTCGTGCCACTCGTGAAGCCTTGAAGTGGGCATTCGGAGCAAAGGTTGGCGAGATCTCACCTCTGTATGAATGTGGCAACAATGACAATCTGCTCGTTTGTGCTCTCTCCAAAGTTCATCCTGAAGGTTATGCAGACTTTGAGACAGTGAAAGAACAGCTCAAGCCACTGGCTATAAACGACAAGAAAGCAGAGATTATCATGAAGAAGATTGAAGGCGTTAAGGATATTAACGGTGCCAAGGCTAAAGGTGCTCAGGTTTCTGAACTCAATCAGATAACATTCAATGCCCCTGTATTTATAGCAGAGACAGGTGCCAGCGAAGCTGCCCTCAGCGGTGCTGTTGCAGGAACAGCAGCAGGTAAGTTCTGCTCTCACCCTGTAAAAGGCAACTCTGGCGTTTACCTCTTCAAGGTTACTGGCAAGAAGAGCAACGCAGCAAAGTTCGATGCAAAGGGTGAGCAGGAACAGAATGCACAGGTGGCAATGCAGGCTGCCGGAAGATTCATGCAGGAATTATATCTGAACACCAAGATCAAAGACAACAGATATCTATTCTTCTAAGAAAAGAAAGAATAGTCGGTTATTTGATTAGCCGGTTAGATAGAAAGAAAGAGTCCGGTAGTTATTACCGGGCTCTTTTCAATAACATTCACTCAAACGGCAAGACTTCCTACTTCACTTCACCTTTCGCAGAACATCAATGTTAAGGATAATTATATTTTTATTTGCTATAATAAGCTCCTCCGCTGTTTTTCCACAGCAGAACAGAGCCTATCTTGACTATATTGCAACATACAAGAATGTAGCAATAGAGCAAATGAAAAAATATAACATACCTGCCAGCATCACCATGGCACAAGGACTACTTGAAAGTGGAGCGGGAAGGAGCGAGCTGACAAGGAAAGCCAACAACCACTTCGGCATAAAATGTGGAAGCGACTGGAAAGGGCCAACGTCATATCATGACGACGATGCTTCGCAGGAATGTTTCAGAGCATACAAGAATGCCCGTGCCAGCTATGAGGACCACTCATTATTCCTTACTAAGAAGAAGAGATACGCCTCCTTGTTTCGCTTGAGAAGAGACGATTACAAAGGTTGGGCAAGAGGATTGAAAGCCGCCGGCTATGCCACCAATCCGCTGTATGCCGACAACCTTATCCGGATTATCGAGACTTACGAGCTATATAAATTAGACGACGAAAAAGAAGATCCGTTTGTTGCCAAGATAGAGTTGGCAGAAAGCAAAGCCAATGCTTTCCATACTATATATGCAAACAACAAAAACTACTACATAATAGCCCGCTCGGGAGACAGTTTCAAGTCACTGGCAAAAGAGACCGGCATATCTTACCGAAAACTGGCAAAGTACAACGAACGTGATAAGGACGATAGCCTGAAAGATGGCGATATCATATATCTGAAAAAGAAACAGAAGAAAGCTGATAAGAAATATAAGAAACAGAGTCACACTATAACGAAAGGAGAATCCATGTATGATATCTCACAACGGTATGGTATCCGTCTGAAATATATGTATAAGATGAATAAATTGTCGCCAGATTACGACATCACACCTGGAGACAAACTACTATTAAGATAAACACCTAGATTAAAGAAAAAAGATTTATGGATAAGAGATTGTTAACAATTCAGGATATTTCGTGTGTTGGTCAGTGTTCACTGACAGTTGCCTTGCCAGTCATCTCAGCATGCGGCATAGAGACAGCCATTTTGCCAAGTTCGGTACTTTCCAACCACACAGCAAAAGGTTTTTCGGCATGGACATTCTGCGATCTTACAGAAGAGATGCCAAAGATTCTCAACCAGTGGGAAAAAGACAACATCACCTTCGATGCCTTCTATACCGGCTATGTATCAAAGACTCAGATACCTTATATAATAAATATAATGGAGAAGACCGCCCGCAATGGTGCTCTGCGCATTATCGACCCTGTCATGGCCGATAATGGTAAACTCTACAAGGGATTTGATGATGACTTCCCACAGGAGATGCTCAAGTTGTGCAAAGGAGCTGACGTTATATTACCTAACATCACAGAAGCCACACTAATGCTTGGCATGCCATACATCGAGAGAGGTTATGGTGAAGAATATGTCAGAGAGATAGTAACCCGACTTCATAGTATGGGAGCAAAGAATGTTGTACTCACGGGTGTAAGCTATAAGGATAATGAATTAGGCGTAGCCTGCTATGATGGCAACGACATAAAATACTATTTCAACAAGCGTATCGATGTTTCCTTCCACGGCACTGGCGACTGCTACGCATCAGCCTTTGCAGGTGCACTGATGAGAGGCAAAGACCTTCTTTCTGCAGCCACCATAGCAGCTAACTTCGTGGTCGAAGCCATAGAACAAACCATCACCGACAATAACCACTGGTACGGAGTTAAATTCGAGAAAGCTCTCCCTAAACTTATTAAGGACCTTGAGTCTAATGATTAAGGGCGGCTGGATTATCTGACCTCCTTAAGCATCTTGCGGTTTTCCACCAGGTTGTGAGCAATGGCATCGAGCATACCATTGACAAATTTCCAACTCTTGACGGTGCTGTATTGCTTAGCCAGGTCAACATAGTTGCTGATTGTAACATTGACAGATATAGTAGGAAAGTTAATCATCTCAGCAATAGCAAGTTGCATGATTATCATATCCATAAAGGCCAATCTTTCAAAGTTCCAATTCTGTGAATACTCAGCCATATACGACTGATACTCCTCAGCATTCAGTATAGCACACCTGAGAAGTTTTATAGCGAAATCACAATCTTCGTCACCGCTGTACTCTTCCAGCAATGGCTGAGAAGCACCTTGATCAGCATCAAAACGCTTTATGGTCTTCATTACAAAAGTGTCAATAATATCCTTATCGTGATTCCAGTATAAAGAAGAAGCCTCAAGAGCCTCATCAATATCCTCATTCTCCATAATGAAGAACTTATAAACCTGTCGCCAGAATATGCGGTCCTCCTCATAGCAATCCTCTGTCTTCCGATAGTTCTCATACAATTCGGAAGACACTATCTGCGAATAAAGTCTCTTGATGAGTTCCTCCTCTTCAGTCCATCTATGGCTCTGGTCTTCAAGGTAATTGCAAAGTTGCTCATTCTCTGACAATTGGATAGCAAAGCGATTATTCACGAATCGTTCGTCCTTGATAACTCGTCCTTCTCTCTGAGCCCTACCCTTCTCTATATCATACCTGCGTTTCCCTTCATTGGTCAGAGCAACTATCAAAGCAAGCATCCTCTGATACAGATCGTAAGCTTTGGAGATACTTATTTTCAGTTCTTTCTCCGCCTTATCCAAATCATGTTCGCTGTTCATATAGAAGGCATAGGTTAGCTGAATCACCTTCTTTCTCATCAAGTCTCTGTTTATCATAAATTACGTCTCTACGATTCGATATTAATAAATCCTGAATATTCGCACACTTTGCTTTTGCAAAGGTAAGAAAAAAGAAAGATGTTATGGGCGTTAGGTGTAAAGATTTCTTGATTTTTAACAAATTTTCTTAAAAAAATAAAAAAAAGGACAATCCAGCAATTCTAAACCCTTAACTTTTCTTACCTTTGCAACCGCTTTTTAGCAATCATCAGTTTTACCCTATTGGTAATTACTTCGTGTGATGGCGAATTAAGCAAAAAGAAAAACTTAATTTATAGTAACACATTACAAAAAATGAAAGAAATCACATTAAACGGTAAGAAAAGAACCGAAACTGGCAAGAAAGCTGCCAAGTTGACAAGAAAAGAGGGATTCATCCCATGTAACCTCTATGGTGAAGCAAAGGAAGCTCTGTCTTTCGCTATTGCAGAAAACGAATTGCGTAAGGCTGTGTTCACACCTATCATCTATGTTTGCAACCTCAACATTGACGGTACTGAACATAAGGCTGTGATTAAGGAGATTCAGCAGCACCCTCTGACTGATGCAGTGCTCCATGTTGACTTCTACGAAATCAACGAAACAAAGCCTATCACAATTGGTATCCCTGTAAAGACAACTGGTCACGCAGCCGGTGTACGCGATGGTGGTAAGCTCAGTCTTGCAGTTCGCAAGATCAACGTTACAGCTCCTTACAAGCAGATCCCTGAAGAACTCGTTGTTGACGTAACAAAGCTTGGTCTTGGCAAGAGCATCAAGGTTGGCGAACTCAGTTTCGAAGGTCTTGAGATTGCAACATCTTCCGAGGTTGTTGTATGCTCTGTTAAGATGACACGTCAGGCTCGTTCTGCAGCTTCCAGCGACACAGAATCTGCTGAATAATCATTATGGAGAAATTCCTCATTGTGGGGTTAGGGAATGTTGGCGATGAATATGCCGGCACCCGACACAACACAGGATTCATCGTATTGGACGCTTTTGCGAAGGCGTCCAATGCTGTTTTTGAAGACAAACGTTACGGTTTCGTAGCACAGACTTCAATAAAAGGTCGTCAGCTAACACTCCTGAAGCCTTCTACATTCATGAATCTCAGTGGCAATGCTGTACGCTATTGGCTCAACAAGGAAAATATCCCCGGTGAGAACCTTCTCGTCATCGTCGACGATGTAGCCCTGCCTTTAGGAACATTCCGCATCCGCAAAAGCGGTTCCTCAGGTGGACACAACGGCTTAGGCAATATAGAATCCGTGTTATGCTCACAGCAGTACGCCCGGATACGAGTAGGTATAGGCAATGATTTTCCCGTAGGGACACAAATACAATATGTGCTGGATAAATTCTCTGATGAAGAACTCGAACAGCTGAAACCGGTGATAGAAGCAGGAAGCGAAATAATCAAATCCTTCGTACTTTCCGGCATAGACTTTACAATGAACCAATTCAACAGCAAAGGGAAAGGGTTAAAGGGTTAAAAGGTTAAAGGGTTAAAGGGTTAAGAGGTTAAGAGATGACTGAGGCAAGGATAGACAAATGGTTGTGGGCAGCGAGGATTTTCAAGACTCGCAGCATTGCCGTTGATGCCATCAAGAACAGCCGTATCACCATCGATGGGAACAACGTAAAACCTTCCAGGATGGTAAAGGCTGGCGATGTCATAGATGTCAAGAAACCACCTATCACCTATTCCTTCCGCATTCTCCAGCCAATAGAGCAAAGAGTGGGTGCAAAGCTCATTCCCGAGATTTACGAAAACATAACCGCTCCCGAGCAATATGAACTTCTTGAACTGTCAAAGATAAGTGGTTTCATCGACAGGGCAAGAGGCACTGGGCGCCCTACGAAGAAAGAGCGCCGCTCACTCGACGAATGGCTCACGGCAGACGACTGACAATTCCTTGTAATTCCAGCGACATAGAGACTTATACAAACCATATTTTTTACTAATTTATAAATTATTTTCTTTTAACATGACACAGTCCATTTTATTACAGGCACAAGGTGGTGGAGGCATGAGTTTCCTCCTTATGATGGTAGCACTCTTCGCTATCATGTGGTTCTTCATGATCCGTCCACAGCAGAAAAAGCAGAAAGAAATCCAGAAGTTCCAGAACTCACTGGAGGTTGGTCAGGCTGTTGTTGTTGGTGGAGGCATCTACGGCACAGTAAAGCATATCGACCTTAACTCAACGGTTATCGAAGTCGAGATTTCAAAAGGTGTAAGCATCAGAGTTGAAAAGAGTGCTGTATTCAAGGATATGGCAGCTCAGCCACAGCCACAGAAATGAGCATAACGACTAAGAAGATTTCTCTCCTAATCAGGAACTTTCATATCACTAAGATAAACCGGGAGTTCCTGATATTCTTCTTTTTTCTCGTTATATCATGCATCTTCTGGTTTATCAACGCAATGAACAACACTTACGAGACAGAAGTTCTCGTACCTGTGAAACTTGTTGATATACCAACCAATGTTGTTGTAACATCCGACATGGACGATTGTCTCCATGTAACCATTCATGAAAAAGGATTCACCCTTCTGAAGCATTATATAAAGAAAGAAGATAAATCCATTTCTTTCAAATTTGACACCTACAACACGAGTTATTGCAAAGGCAGCATACCGGCTTCTGCACTGAATCAGCACGTAAAAAGTCTGTTCAAAGAAGCACAGATCATCTCCATAAAACCCGAACGGCTCGATTTCTCCTACAACTATGGTGAGAACAAGAAAGTCCCTATTGTCATTCAAGGCAATATTACCACAGAATCACGATGCTACCTTTCCGACACAAAAGTCAAGCCTGATAGTGTTATTGTCTATGCCGAGAGCACTATTCTGGATAGCATAAAATATGTACGGACAAAGGATATCAACCTCACACTGTCCACAGATACCGTTGATATCTCTACCGATCTTAAAACCATCAAAGGTGCAAAGATTATCCCAGAAAACATCAATATCAAGTTCTGTCCGGATATCTATACCACCGAAGTCATCAAGGTGCCTATCCGTTGCATAAATGTCCCTGAAGGCAAGATTATGCGCACATTCCCATCAAAAGCTGCCGTAAAGTTCATATCAGGAATGAAGAATATCCGCAAGATAAAACCTGCTGATTTCGAGATTATCACTGACTACTCCGAAATTGTCGGCAGCAGCCCATCAACCTGTCATCTCATGCTCATCAGCATCCCTAACGGGGTAACCAAAGCTCAGCTTCTCACAACCAACGTGGACTATCTTATCGAAGAATAGCATCAATCTGCTTCTCAAGATCAGAGCAGCCGTCGTTCACGATAACATAATCGCTCGCTATCTCTTTTTCCTCCTGCGGCATCTGCTTATCAATCCATGCCAACGCCATCTGGCGTGATATACCGTCGCGCTTCATCACCCTGTCAATCCTGACATCCAGAGGTGCCGACACGCAGATCACCACACAATCCTTAGCTTCAATTCCACATTCTGCAAATCTCCCGGCAATATCTGCCTCATAATATATTGCCGACTCCATCCAGGTATAATCCGATGCAAGGAAATCCCTCACCACGGCAGGATGCACAATATCATTTATCCGCTGTGTGTTTCTATCGCTCGCAAGCAGGAAACGCGACACCTTGGCTTTATTGAGCAAATCACCATCGTAGGTACCCTCTCCTATCAGCTGAATCAACTGTTCTCTGACCTCAGCATCATTGCGCATTATCCTTTTTGCTGCATCATCACAATCGTAAACATCAATTCCCTGCTTACGCAGCAAGTTGCTGACAAAGCTCTTGCCACTGCCTATACCGCCTGTTATTATCCTAATCTTTCTCATTGGCAGAATAATGCACCAAAAGGGCGTCGGCCTTCTTGAGCGACTCCTTGACCTCACGTATCAGACTCATCGGTGCATCCTTATCAGCACGGATATTCACCACCATCTTCTTCCGGTCGGCAGGTTCTACATTTTGTTTTTTTCTAATTATATATGATGTGATGGATGCTGGCGCCATTATCCTGCTATCCACCTGGACAAGGAACGAATCCGCCTGTTGCTGCAATCCAGCCACCTTCTCGTCGGCGATTATCTTGCGACCAATATAGATATTTGTTGCCAGATTCCTTGTCTTGAACTTAGAGAGCTGCGTTCCGTCAGGTTCTACGTATCTCACCAGCACATCATCATGACGCATATTGGTGACTATCATAAAGAAGAACAGTACGGTGAATATCAGATCCGGCAGGGATGCTGTGTTCAGCCCTGGCACATCTGTATTTCTGTATCGTCTTCTGAATATCATTTTTTTGCTTAAACTACTTGAACCACTTGAACCACTTGAACCATTTGAACCACTTGAACCTCTTGAACCTCTTGAGCATCCTCTCAAGGCTCGCTTATCCGTTGTGGTATCATCTTGTCGATCATATCGGTCTGTCGCTGAGTGAGTTGTCGGTAATCTTTTCCGAATCTTTTCTTCGCAGCCTCATTGCGCAGTTCCCTATATGCGTTTACCACCTTATTCTCCACCTTGAAATAGGTGTCGTAGAGTGCATCCGGGTCGGTTTTTATCATTATGATATGCTCCTGTGGACTTTCTGCCAGATTGGCGTCTTTGTCGGGGTTCATGATAAACGTCTTCAGCCTTGCCGACAAGTCCTCAATCTTCAGTTCTTCCTCATCTTTCATCACCTTACCATCAGCTTTTATCGTCAGTTCGAAGACATTGCGGCGGTCAACCACTGTCTGCTGCCTCTCCATCTCCTGCGGAACAGGTCGTGGCAGTCTTCTCATCATACCGAAATTGCTGTGCATGGAGGTGGTAACGAGAAAGAGTATCAGCAGCATGAACGATATGTCGGCTGTTGAAGTAGTATTCAACTCCGGCACCTCGTCTTTTCTGAATTTCTTTCTGAACAGCATGGCTCTGAAATCAGATTCTTGTTTTTATACTGCACACTACAATCATCACAACTGCGAGCACCATCTCAATCAGCGATGTGTATATGAACATATCGCCCAACCGCAACCATACAGAATTCTCGTAAGGATGATTGTTGACGGTTATCTGACTGGTGCTTCCCAACAGGAAGCTGACAATCATAATCAAAACTATCGGAAGGGCTACGCACCACCCTATCCTACTGATATTGATATTGTTCAGTCGTTCTCTGCCCTTGTTCTTCCGAATGCTCATCACACCGCTCACCACAGCCAGCAGCAAAGCCACCGTCACCATCACCACCATCAGCCACAGCAGCACCGGTGTAAGCAGCGGGTCTGTAAGGTTCGGATTCTTCACATACGGCAGGTCGTATCCCAACGTGTAAAACGCCAGGAAGATAAGCGCGATAAGTGCTATGAGTATCCGTTTCACTTTCTTTTCCATTCCGCGATAATATCCATCAGGGTTATGAAACTCTCCTCCATCTGCGACGTCAGCTGCTCTATCCTTGAGAGGATGTAGTTATAGAAGCATTGCAGTATGATGGCTACTATGATACCGAATATCGTTGTTATCAGTGCCACCTTCATACCTGATGCCACGATGGTAGGACTGATATCGCCGGCTATCTCTATATTGTCGAAAGCCATCACCATACCTATCACCGTGCCGAGAAAGCCCAGCGATGGTGCCATCACGATGAAAAGCTTTATCCACGAGCAGCCTTTCTCCAATGCCGACGTCTGCACAGCACCATAGTTCTCCACCGACCGCTGTATGTCCTCCATCTTGTCGTTGATATGCATAAGAGCCTGATAACAGATGCTTGCCACCGGTCCACGGGTATCGCGACACAAAGTCTTTGCTCCCTCCACATCGTTGCTCTTCAGTTTCCCCTCCACATCCTTCATCAGTTTGCGGGCATTAATCTCTGACAGAGTAAGAAACACTATCCTCTCTATGCAAAAGGCCAGACCGAGAACCAATGCCAGCGACACCAGCGACATAAAGCCGGCATTACCCTCGATAAACTTCACCTTGAAGGCATTCATAAACAATAATAACGTATATGCTGTCATATCTTCCTAATATACTTTATATAATCTCGTTGCAAAAGTAATAAATTACCGCGACACAATAACAACTCAACCCAAAATTATGTATTTATTTAACATATCATCATTTTTTTTAAGGCAACAACTGATAGCATTTGGCTACAAATCAACCGAATCTCCGAAGATAATCTCTGCTCCTCTGTAGTCTGGTCACCGAGCTTGTTGAAGCATCTGTGTGAGCCATACTCTGCCGCAAGTCCTTTTCAGTCTGTTTGGTCTGTGTGAGATTATATTCGTCCTC
>R18__coassemble_1723_pt1 | contig 20225 bp, 18 predicted proteins | sample R18__metabat2_low_PE_027 | metagenome-assembled genome bin R18 | reverse complement strand
GTGTATATAGTGTGTATGGAGTGTGTATATAGTGTGTATGTATAAAAGAAGAATAAAAGAAAATTGTTCTAAAAGTAAGATAAATGCCGAATTTAATCCATCCAAAAGGTTAAGTAGCGTGCATAATATTGCCAGTGAGCTCGTTTTTTTTAAAGTTTTTTAAGAATTTTTTTTAACTATTCCGGCATTTTGCTGCACTATTCGAAACTTTTTCTTACCTTTGCCGAAGATTAACAAAATAAAAAAAATTATTTCATTATGAGACTTGACGGAAGACGAGAGAGTAGCAATGTTGACGATCGCAGGCGACTGAGCGGTGGTGGTAAGGCCGGTCTGGGTATCGGTGGTGTGATTATAGTGGCCCTGCTGAGCTGGGTTATGGGTGGCAATCCTCTTGATGCCATTCAGCAGGCTGGCGGACTGGATGCACTTAATGGTGGCAATACAGAGACCACTGAGATAAGCGAGGAGCAGGAAGAGCTGGCTAAGTTTTCACGCCAGATACTTGCCGGCACGGAGGATGTGTGGCAGAAGGTGTTCTCAGAGCAGTTGGGCGAGGACTACAGTTGTCCGTCGATGGTGCTCTTCTCAGGCAGTGTGCAGACAGCATGCGGCGGAGCCACATCGTCAGTAGGACCTTTCTATTGCTCAGGCGACCAGAAACTCTACATAGACCTCTCGTTCTTTGAGCAGATGCAGAGTCAGCTTGGTGCCAGCGGCGACTTTGCCTACGCCTATGTCATTGCCCACGAGGTGGGCCATCACGTGGAATACCTTCGTGGCATACTCACTCAGGCACACAGCAAGATGGCACAGCTAAGCGATACGGAGGCCAATAAGATAAGCGTACGGTTGGAGTTACTTGCCGACTTCTATGCCGGGATATGGGGCTATTACGACAACAAGATGTTCAACTCGCTCGAAGATGGCGACCTGGAAGAAGCCATCAACTGCGCACACCAGATTGGCGACAACTACCTGCAGCAGCAGGCACAGGGATACGTGACACCGGAACGCTTCACCCACGGCACATCTGAGCAACGCATGAAATGGCTAAAGCTGGGACTGACAACCGGCGACATCACCCTGGGCGACAAGATATTCCAGATTTCGGAAAGCGAGCTCTAAAACAGCCGGATTGGAAATGGGTTGAAAGAAAAAATACGTAGAAAAAATTTGGTGGCTAAAGAAAATGTTTGTAATTTTGCAGCCCAAATTAAGAAAGCATAAGAAAAAATGAACTATCTCTTCTCATCAGAATCAGTATCAGAAGGGCATCCTGACAAGGTTTCCGACCAGATTTCCGACGCCCTGCTCGACCAGTTCCTTGCCTACGACGAATCTGCACATTGCGCAATAGAGACCTTTGTCACCACCGGCCAGGTAGTCATCATGGGCGAAGTGACATCAAAGGAGTATGTTGACCTCCAGACAATAGCCCGTAACACCATCAACAAGATAGGCTACACGAAGTCGGAATATCAGTTCGACGGCAACTCTTGCGGCATTCTGACAGCCATCCACGAACAGAGTGGCGACATTGCTCAGGGAGTGAACCGCGAGGAGGCGGACGACCAAGGTGCCGGCGATCAGGGTATGATGTTTGGCTATGCCACCAACGAGTCAGAAAACTATATCCCTATCACCCTCGACCTCTCGCATATGCTGATGTCAACACTGGCCGAGATAAGGAAAGAAGGAAAGGAGATGACCTACCTCCGTCCGGACTCAAAAGCTCAGGTTACAGTTGAATACAACGAAAGCAACGAACCGCAAAGAATAAGGACCATCGTGGTGTCAACGCAGCACGACGAGTTCGACGAGGACGAGAAGATGCTCGGAAAGATTCGCGAGGATGTGAAAAACATACTCATTCCAAGAGTAAAAGCACAGATAAAGAGCGAGAAGGTATTGGCACTTTTCAACGATGAAATCGAGTATTTTGTCAATCCTACAGGGAAATTTGTTATCGGTGGTCCTCATGGTGATACCGGTCTGACCGGACGAAAGATTATCGTTGATACTTATGGCGGACGTGGTGCTCACGGAGGAGGCGCTTTCTCAGGCAAAGACCCATCGAAGGTGGACCGTTCAGCAGCCTATATGGCCCGCTACGTGGCAAAGAACATGGTGGCAGCCGGCATTGCCGACGAGATACTGGTGCAGCTCAGCTACGCTATTGGTGTGGCTCAGCCGGTAAGCATATATGTAAACACCTACGGTCGCTCACACGTAACGCTCAGCGACGGAGAAATAGCAGAAAAGATAAGCCGCATGTTCGACTTCAGACCGAAATCCATCGAGAGACAGCTGAAACTTCGTCAGCCTATCTACCTTGAGACAGCCGCATACGGCCACATGGGCAGACGATACGAGGTGAAGACAAAGACCTTCACCAGCCGCTATCACGAGACGAAAGAGATGCAGGTGGAACTCTTCACATGGGAAAAGCTCGACCAGGTGGATAAACTCAAAGCAGAGTTCTTCAAATAGGTGATTCCTGATACGGAATGAACAGATGAGCTTAGGATTATTATCATATCTGCAACACATCATACTGGGGATAGAAGCCATACCTATCCCCTATTCTTTTCATAACGACACACTGATAACATCGATGCTGCTGGTATGCCTGCTTCTGACAATCATAGCCTTCGGCACAGCCAGAGGCTACCTGTTCAGGGAGCTCACCTCGTTTATCTACAAAAAAGACTATACGCACTTCTTCAACACCATTACCGAATTACACATACAGTATCTGCTGGGCATTCAGAATGTTATCCTCATCTCGCTATCAACATTCATGATTCTTGGCAGCAACCATAATTTCGACAAGAGCTCAGGAGAATTATGGAAATTCACAGGTATAGTATTTCTATATTTTATTGCGAAATTCATACTCTACTACATAGTGAACCAGACCTTTTTCAACCAGAAAGACACCTCCAGCTGGCACCACTCATTGCTCTTGCTTTCAGACTTTGAAGGACTGCTCCTGTTGCCGGTAGTTTCACTGCAGATTTTTGCCAATTTATCTGTTAAAATATCTCTAATTTTAGCCTTAATAGTTTTATTTTTTGTTAAAATTTTGACGATTTTCAAGTCGTACAACATCTTTTTCAACAAAGTTGGCGGATTTTTTCAAATTATTTTGTACTTTTGCACCCTCGAAATGATTCCATGTCTCATTTTGTATGGGATTTTGGACTGAACGAATATAGGAAAAAGATTTATATTGTGCACTGATGATTAAGAAAATCTTGGTATCACAGCCTCAACCAGCAAGCAACAAATCGCCATATTTTGACCTTGCTGAGAAATTCGGTGTAGAGGTAGTTTTCAGACCCTTCATAAAAGTTGTTGGCATATCCGAAAAAGAATTCAGGGCTCAGCGTATAAATATCCTTGACTACACAGCCATAGTATTTACTTCGCGCCATTCAATAGACCATTTCTTCCAGATGGCAAAGACGCTCCGCATAAACATACCTGAGACCATGAAATATTTTTGTGTTACAGAGATGATATCCTTGTATATCCAGAAATACGTTCAGTACAGGAAACGGAAAGTATTCTTTGGCGACACAGGCAAGCTCGACGGTCTGCTTCCGCTGATGTCAAAGCATAAGACAGAAAAATTCCTGCTTCCTGTCAGCGATGTTCATAATGGCGACACTACCACAATGCTCGACAGCAGAGGTCTGAGACACAAGGAATGTATAATGTATCGCACCGTGAGCAACGATTTTGCTGCCGACGAACCTTTTGACTACGACCTTATAGCACTCTTCAGTCCAACAGGTGTAAACACACTGGTTAAAGATTTCCCTGATATTGCTGAGACAAAAGTGGGCATAGCTACTTTTGGACCAGCTACAACGCAACGAGCCAAGGAAGAAAATCTGAACATCCTGGTAGAAGCTCCAACAGAAGATTGTCCTTCCATGACGGCTGCTTTGCAGAAATTCCTGCAGACGGAACAGAAAAAAAAGTAAATATCTCACTGCTATGATAGGCGCTACTCTAAAAAAGAGTGAACGAATCTGTAGCTTTGGATTAATTCAGGACATATTCTGCGGCAACAGCACATCATCCTATTCAGCATATCCAATAAGGCTTCTTACTCTGCCCACAGAAGAAAAGAACTCTATCCTTATCAGCGTTCCGAAAAGACATTTCAAACATGCCGTGGACCGCAACAGGATAAAACGACAGATCAGAGAGGCGTACAGGAAAAACAAAGACATTCTCAAGCCGCTGGATGAGACATCCGAAAAGATGGGAGCCGCTATGGCATTCATCTGGATATCCGACAGGATGCTGCCGAGCAGAGAGGTAGAGCAGAAAGTTGTTACGCTTCTGCGGAAAGTGGCAGGAAGCAAAATGGTAAAAAGGTAGCTATCATGTGGATAAAGAGTGTTCTGATCTGGCTGTTGTGCTTACCGATACGTTTCTACCAGAAATGTATTTCGCCACTGCTGCCACCCTCATGCAGATATACTCCCACCTGTTCGCAATATGCCATTGAAGCCATAAGGAAACATGGTCCGATAAAAGGCACCGGTCTGGCCATTTGGCGAATCCTGCGCTGCAACCCCTGGGGAGGATCAGGCTACGACCCCGTTCCATAATGAAAACAAGAAAACAAAAAATATGACAATTATGAAAAAGAACTTTGTTGAAGAACTTAAATGGCGTGGCATGCTGGCACAGATCATGCCTGGCACCGAAGAACTGTTGCAGAAAGAGATGGTTACTGCCTATCTTGGTACAGACCCTACTGCTGACTCACTCCATATTGGTCACCTTTGCGGCATCATGATGCTCCGTCATCTGCAGCGCTGCGGTCATAAGCCAATAATTCTGGTTGGTGGTGCTACCGGTATGATTGGCGACCCATCAGGAAAATCACAGGAACGCAACCTTCTGGACTCTGAAACACTCTACCACAACCAGGAATGTATCAAGGCTCAGGTTGCCAAATTCCTTGACTTCAATGCCGAAGGAGATAATGCTGCCGAGATGGTGAACAACTACGACTGGATGAAGGACTTTACCTTCCTTGATTTTGCACGCACCGTGGGCAAGCACATCACCGTGAACTACATGATGGCAAAGGAAAGTGTTCAGCAGCGTCTGAATGGTACGGCACGCGACGGACTGTCGTTCACAGAGTTCACCTATCAGTTGCTTCAGGGATACGATTTCCTTCACCTTTATCAGGCAAAAGGCTGTAAGCTTCAGCTTGGTGGCAACGACCAGTGGGGCAACATGACAACCGGTACAGAACTTATCCGCCGCACACTTGGCAACGAGACAGAAGCCTTTGCTCTGACTTGTCCGCTTATCACAAAGGCCGACGGTAAGAAATTCGGAAAGACCGAAAGTGGCAACATATGGCTCGACCCTAAGCGCACCACACCTTACACCTTCTATCAGTTCTGGCTCAATGTGAGCGATGAGGATGCTGAGAAATATATCAAGATATTCACATCCCTGGATAAGGAGACTATCGATGCCCTTATCGAGGAGCATAAGAAAGACCCTGGCTACCGTGTGCTGCAGAAGCGTCTGGCTCAGGAAGTAACCATCATGGTACATTCTCAGGAGGATTATGAGACAGCCTTAGAGGCATCAGGCATCCTCTTTGGAAAAGGCACAAAGGAAAGTCTGCAGAAGCTAGACGATGCTACTTTCCTCAGCGTATTTGAAGGTGTGCCTATGTTCCAGATAACGAAAGATCAGCTCAACAAGCCAGCCGTGGAACTGTTCACTCAAGATACCAACATCTTCCCTAGCAAGGGCGAGATGAGAAAATTGGTTCAGGGTGGTGGTGTGTCTCTGAACAAAGAGAAGCTCACAGAGTTTGACCGCATAATAACCACTGACGACTTGCTGAATGGAAAATACCTCCTTGTTCAGCGTGGCAAAAAGAACTACAACCTTATCAAGGTAGATTGATGCTTGCCGTGCACCGTTTCCTCTTTGCGTTGCTTTGCGCTGTGATATGGTCATCCTCGTGTCAGGCTGAGACACGGAGAGAAAGGCTCAATGCCATTGCCGACTCTCTTACCAGCAATCTAAGAGAATGGGATGTGCCCGCAAGGAAGATTACTATCACCTCGCAGGGTGCTGTAGGAGACGGGAAGACGGTGTGTACGAAAGCTATACAACGTGCCCTTGACCTTTGTTCGGCTAAAGGAGGCGGAAAGGTTGTTGTTCCTTTCAAAGGAAAGGACAAGTCCGATTATGTTACCGGCACAATAGTGCTCCGTGCCAACGTTATGCTGGAGGTGGAGAAAGGAGCACGTCTATTGGGCAGCACCTCTTTGTCAGACTATCCTGACAAGGTGGAACAGATGAAGAGTGTGATGAGCGAGAAGCATCGCTACCGCATCTCTCTTATCTATGCTGAAAGGATTCAGAACACAGGCATCTGTGGTGAAGGAGAGATATATTTTCGAGGCGAAAAGCAGAACTTCCCCGGGCCAGAGACATCGACAGCCATCGAAGGTCGTCCCTTCGGCATCAGGATGATAGAATGCAGGAATGTTGTTGTCAAGGACATATATCTTCACAACTCCGCAGCATGGATGCAAAGCTATCTTTGCTGCGAAGACCTTATCTTTGATGGTATGAAGGTGATGAACAATGCCAACTACAACAACGATGGTCTGGACCCGGATGGATGTCGCAACATCATTGTGCGCAACTGCACCATCTGCTCCGAAGACGATGCCTTTGTAATGAAAGGTGCTTCACAGAGGCCAACAGAGAATATACTAGTGGAGAACAGCACTTTCCTCACCCTCTGCAACGCCTTTAAGATAGGCACCGACACACAGGGTGATTTTAGCAATATCATTGCCCGCCATCTCACCCTTGGTGGTATTCCCGACAGCATCAAGGATATGCATCACCCCCCTTATAATGACTATGAATGTAGCACGGGCATCACGTTTGAGACCGTTGATGGTGGTGATGTTCATGATATCCTGATAGAAGATGTAAGCATCTCCAGAGCCCGCTGTCCGATATTCCTTTATATAGGCTGCCGAGGCAGGATATGGGCACAGCCAACGATGGATGCCGAAGGCAAACTGCACATGCCTGACCGTCCAGGACCAGGAAGACTGCAGAACATCACCATTGATGGCGTGACCGGGAAAGAGAACAAGCAGCAAGGTTCACTCATCATGGGGCAGGAAAGCCGCCATATAGAAGACATCAGCATCAGCAATGTCAATCTGACTCTTTCCGTATCACCTTATAATAAAGGCACATCATTATCCTTCCCCGACCCACCTGCAGAAGTGGATTATCCTGATGCACAGAATTTCGGCCTTGAGGGGTCACCGGCTTTTGGTTTCTATGTAAGAGATACCAACGGACTGAGGCTTAACAATATCCACGTCACACCTGCTGATGGCGACAACAGAGATATGATTGTGTTCGGGAAGGTGCATAAAGATGGAGATTCTATCAGATAGCAATACAAGAAGTTAAAACAGATGACTGACAATGGAGAAGACAGCAGTATTACTATCAGGAGGTGTTGACAGCAGCGTTGTTGTTTATGAGCTGGTGCGTCAGGGTATCCATCCAGATTGTTTCTATATCAAGATTGGACCTGAAGAGGATAAGGAGTGGGACTGTTCCTCAGAAGAAGATATAGAGATGGCAACTGCCGTGGCACATCGTTATGGGCTTAAACTCGACATTGTTGACTGCCACGAAGAGTATTGGAATAAGGTTACCGCCTACACCATGGAGAAAGTCAGGAATGGCTTCACACCTAATCCCGACGTTATGTGCAACAGGCTGATTAAGTTTGGTGCTTTCAATGAGAAGAGAGGATATGAATACGATGTTATTGCTACCGGTCATTATGCTCAGACAGAGATTGATCAGGATGGAAGAAAATGGCTCTGTACCAGTCCCGACCCTGTGAAAGACCAGACCGATTTCCTTGCTCAGATAGAGCCTTGGCAACTTCAGAAAGCATGTTTCCCTATTGGCCACATGATGAAGGCAGAGATTCGCGAAATAGCTGAGCGTGAACATCTTATCAATGCAAAACGCAAAGACTCGCAAGGTATCTGTTTCCTCGGGAAGATAAACTATAACGATTACATACGTCGCTATCTTGGTGAGAATCCGGGAGATGTCATAGAGTTGGAAACAGGCAGACGACTTGGGCAGCATAAAGGACTATGGTTTCACACCATCGGGCAGCGCAAAGGTCTGGGATTTGGTGAAGGACCATGGTTTGCCGTGAAGAAAGACCTGAGCAGGAATATCCTTTACGTGAGCAAGGGCTACGATCCGAAAACTGCCTATAAGAAAGAGTTCCTTGTCCACGACTTCCATTTCCTTACAGAGTGTGAGTTGCCTGCTGAGGTGTCAATAAAGATTCGCCACACACCAGTGTTCACCGACGCCACACTGAGCCACGATGTTGATGGAAAGATACACATCACAGCCACGAACGCCATCCACGGTGTTGCGCCAGGACAATTCTGCGTGGTCTATGACAGAGACCATCACCGCTGTTTCGGCTCTGGTGAGATTACTTTATAGATAGGTTCATTCTTCCATATACCTCCCCATCATAACCGAATTTTCTCCCAATCGTCTCCCACCTTAAGTGGGACTTTGGTGGGACTTAAGTGGGACTTTGGTGGGACTTAAGTGGGACTTATAGCGAAAAAAAGACTACTTTTGCAGCTAACTGCTATATAAATTATCCGACATCGTCCTTAGTCTTCAGGGTAATCACAACGATCTCCCCAGGCACACCCACTCGGAAAGGTACCACTCCTCCTAATCCAGAAGAGACATACAGCATGCGTTCCCCCTGATAATAAGCGCCCTTACACTCCTTATATACCAGTTTTGCCGGCGACCAACCGAAAATCATGAATTGTCCGGCATGTGTGTGCCCGCTCAGAGTCAGTTGGGCATTTGTCTTTGGCAGCACCTGGCGGCGCCATGCTGTAGGGTCGTGTTGCAACATAACGACGAAGGCATCTTTGCCGACACCCTGCATTGTCTTTTCCGGATTTGCAAGTCTTGGGAATGGTCCGCTGCCATCATTCTCCTCACCGGCAACGACTATCGAGTCCTCACCACGCCTTATCACAGCATGCTCGTTAAGCAGGAGGTTCCAGCCAAAGCTGCGTTCCGAGGAAATAGTCTTTTGAATAAGTTGTTTCCGTTCGCTGTCGCTTGCATCACGCTTATAGAGAGAGTAGTCATGATTGCCAAGAATTGAGAACACCCCATCCTTAGCCTTCAGCGATGAGAAATCATCACAGAAAGGAATCAGCTCCTCCGGATCCACATTCTCTATATCTCCGCAGAAGCATATTGCATCAGCATTTTCTGCGTTTATTCGCTCTATTGTCTGGGAGAGGTATTTTTGGCGGCTACCTTTGAAATTGCCCACATGAGCATCTGAGAACATCACTATCTTATAGCCGTCAAAAGCTTTTGGCAGGTCCTTGGATGCGAACTCCACTCTCTGAATGCGAAACTGTGTGAACCCCAATGTAAAGCCATATACCAACAGTGCTACAACACATAGTGAAATAACAAACATTATCATTGTTCTCTTCCTTATTCTTTTCTTTATTATTTCCCGTACACCCTTTATTATGGCATACAAAAGTGCTCCAACAACTACAAGAAGAATTATTGGAACAATAAGTAAGCGGAAAAACATTGTTTACTGATTTATTACTGAAGAGTCGGCCACTGTTGCATCCTCATATCCCGGTTCATCTATCTGAGCGGAGATATCATCAGACTGAGGGTTAGCATTTGGCGAAGAGGCAACCTGGTCAGGTTCATATCCCTGCAGCAGTTGCATATTCTCCTGAGCAGTGCGATAATAATTCCTGACAAATGGGTTGCTCTTGAATTTCTCTGTAGCCTTGCTCATTATATCTTCTATCTGCGGTGTCAGCACAGGATACTGGAAACCGCTGCATAGAATCTCGAATACACTTGGTCCGAGGATATTATCAAAGTTCTCTGTTATAAATGTTGTCTCGAGCCTGTCGAGTTCCATTGCCAGTCGCTGAGCCTGCATCATGAGTGAAGAATGTACGGCATCAAGGTCTTCGCCATTCATTATAGCCTGTGATTCCTGATGCGAAAGTTCCGACATCTCGTTCTGTATCTGAATCTTCTTATCGAGGAAATTATATAGCTTATCATTCAGAGGTGTTCCGCTGACTCTCTGATTGGCAGAAGAGATATTTATCAGGATAGGACCTTCTTCAAGCACAACCGGCATTATCCACTCATCGCCCATGTAAAGGTTCACCAAGCTTATTGTGTCGAGGCTTCCCCTGAAATGAAATTCTCCATGAACAACATCGCATGAGTCCATAGCCAGCATTTCATTATCCTGCACACCTTTCAGATATAGCATTCTACCGTCGAGATTCGACATAGAAGAAGAACCCTGAACATCATACGAGTTAACGCATGATGTTAATAATGCCGAGAGGCATATGAAATAGAGTATTTTCTTCGTCATTTCTGTAAGCTATAATTTCAGGGAGCAAAAGTACGAACTTTGTTTGAACTATGAAAAAATTTTCAATCTATTTTAATTTCTTTATCCATTCTTAAGATTGTGTATAATTGTAAAATTACGCCAATAAATAAAAAAATTATCCAATAATTGTAAATATCTACCCTATAAAATGTGAAAATTTCATAAACAAATCGGTTCAAAACCATCAAAATGGCCGAAAAGAGCAAAAAAACGCCACTTACGACCTGAATCTTTCTCAGTCGTTTCATTGTGAGATTTCTACCTTCATAGCTCTGTAACCATTGCATCGAAACATAGCAAACTGCTCCGACGCCATACAATGATGGTGCGAGTATTTTAGGTTCAAAAAGATACAACACAGCCCCTGCCACGAGCATCACGGCACCAATGGCAAATATTGCACTTTGCAGCTTAGTCAACTTCTTCATTATTCTTCATCTAATATGAAGACATCCTCATTGTCTGCCTTCATAAAGTATCTCTCACGGGCTATCTTCTCAACCATTTCAGGATGAGAGCCTAGCTTCTTTATCATCAGTGAGTCACGCGAATAGGCCTCATTATACTTAGCTATCTCGCGCTTCAGTTCCGAAATCGTCTCCTGATGCTTCAAGCGCTCAATAAAGCTATTGCTATCAAAAACTATTATTATAAGCAGTGCCACCACAATAACAATAACATAGCGGAACTTGCCAATTATTCTCCATATTTTTTTAACCGTTTCCATCATGACGATTCACTTCATTTATGAGTTTTTGCAAAGGTAGGAAACTTCGCATGAAAACGAAGTCGAAAAACGGGAGACAAGGGGTGTTTTTATGATTTTTTAATAAATACATAAAAAAATTTATAAAAAAATTTGACTTTCTTCGTTCTTGGTTTTCATTTTACTGCGAAGTTTCTTACCTTTGCACTCAATATGGAAAAAACAACTCTTTTAGGTCTTATTCCTGAAGAACTGCAGCAGGTTGTTGTGAGATTGGGTATGCCCTCTTTCACAGCCCGCCAGATTGCCAACTGGCTTTATGTAAAGAATGTGTCCACTTTCGACGAGATGACCAACATCTCAAAGGCTAATCGTGAGAGGCTCGAAGAAAACTGCCGCACAGGTCGTATGGATCCTGCCGAAGAACATGTATCAAAAGACGGTACACGCAAATATCTATTCCCTACCCTTGATGGCAAATTTGTGGAAACGGTCTATATTCCCGACCACGACCGTGCCACGCTGTGCATATCCTGCCAGGTGGGATGCAAGATGGGATGCGCCTTCTGTCAGACAGGCCGACAAGGTTTTCAGGGCAACCTCACCGTGGCAGATATTCTAAACCAGATATTCTGGTTCAATGACCTTACCAACATAGTATATATGGGACAGGGTGAGCCTTTCGACAATCTGGATAATGTGCTTCGCTCAATAGACATCATCACTGCCGATTACAGCTGGGCATGGAGTCCGAAAAGAATCACCGTAAGCAGTTGCGGACTGAAGAAGGGACTGACACGTTTCCTTGAAGAAAGTCAATGTAACCTTGCCATCAGCCTGCACTCTCCTATACCGGAACAGCGTGCTATGCTCATGCCGGCAGAGAAAGCTTATTCCATAACAGAGATAATAAAATGTCTTTCGCGCTACGACTTCTCACACCAGCGCAGACTATCGTTTGAATATACCGTATTCAAGGGCGTCAACGACTCCCAGCTCCATCTGCGCGAATTAGTAAAACTGTTAAAGCCTTTGGACTGCCGCATGAACCTAATTCCTTTCCATCAGATTGAAGGCAACCTCACCCCTGCCGACATGACGAGGATGGAAGCCATGCGCGACTACCTCACTTCACACGGAGTGTTCACCACCATACGCACGTCAAGAGGCCAGGATATTCAGGCTGCATGCGGATTGCTGATAGTGGAGAAAGAAAGGGATAAGTAAAGTCTAGAAAAATCTAGAGAATTCCAGAATATCTAGAAATAAAATAGTTAATAGTAAAAATAGTTAATAAAAATATGCTTCGCGGAAAAATAGATTGTTTCCTTCCTTGCCAAGATGAGAAAATTCTCGCAGCAATGATAAACCAGCTGAAGACCGACAAGCACGTCATGCACGTCTTCCTCACCAAGGCATACCCTGTCAGCACTGCCGCCATCAGGGAAATAGCCGAAAAGGCTACGGCAGAATATGTGCTCCTCAACCTCAAGGATACCCCTGTTGACTTTGGTTATCAGGCACTGTCGAGAATGGTACGCACTATTTCCGACTCTGATGCTGCCATGCTCTATTCCGACTTCTATTCAAACGGAGAGAAACATCCTGTGATAGACTACCAGCCAGGCAGTCTGAGAAACGACTTCGACTTTGGAAGCATCATTATCATCCGCACATCGCTGCTTCAGGACTATATTGCCAATACTCCAACTGAATACAGTTATGCTGCTCTCTATGATCTGCGTCTTTTCCTCAGCCGAAACGGAGACATCTTCCATATCAATGAATATCTCTACACTGAGACAGAAGCCGACACCCGTGTAAGCGGAGAGAAACAATTCGACTATGTCAACCCATCTCAGCGCCAGGTGCAGATAGAGATGGAGAAAGCCTGCACCACACACCTGGAGAGCATTGGTGCCATGGTTGATACAACGAAGTATTTCGCACCGGATTTCACAGAACAGGATTTCGATGTAGAAGCCTCTGTCATCATACCGGTAAAGAATCGTGAGATGACCATCGCTGATGCCGTAAACAGTGCACTGCAGCAGCAGGCGAATTTCAGATACAACATCATTATCGTTGATAATCACAGCACTGACAAGACCACCGAAATCCTCGATGAAATGGCTAAAAATGATGATCGAGTTATCCATATAATCCCCGAGCGCGACGATCTGGGGATAGGAGGTTGCTGGAACCGCGCCGTCAACGATAGCCGATGTGGTCGCTTTGCCGTACAGCTCGACAGCGACGACCTGTATTCCTCTCCACAGACATTGCAGAAGATTGTCGATGCTTTCTACAAACAGAAAGCCGCCATGATAATAGGTTCCTATCGCATGTGCGACTTCAACCTTGAGACACTCCCTCCTGGCCTCATCGACCATGCAGAATGGACCGACAGCAATGGTCCTAACAATGCACTGCGCATTAACGGATTAGGAGCACCAAGAGCTTTCTACACCCCTATATTCCGGCTTATCCAGATGCCAAACACCAGCTACGGTGAAGACTATGCCATGGGGCTCATCTTCTCACGCCGTTTCCGCATAGGCCGCATATTCTCTGAGCTTTACCTCTGCAGAAGATGGAATGGAAATTCTGACGCAGCATTGAGCATAGACAAGATAAACGCTAACAACCTATATAAGGATAAGATACGCACACTGGAACTTTCGGCACGCCAGCAGATGTACGAAGGCAAGCAAGACTTCTCATATGCGTCTAAACTAACCCGTTTTCTAAACCTTCAGTTGGAAAACTGGGAAGAGGCACGCAACAGATATGCACAGCTTAAAGATGTGCAAACCCGAGAGTTGCAATGCGAAGACATGATGCTCACCATCCAGTTCAACCCTGCAAGGATAACATCAACAGGAGCCAAGATAGACTCCAGAAGCATTGCCGAACGACCTTGTTTCCTCTGCGAGAAGAACCGTCCTGAACAGCAGATGATAAACACTCTGGACGACCGTTTCGATCTGCTTGTCAACCCATACCCTATACTGAAAGAACATTTCACCGTTCCCCTCAACAAGCATAAGCCTCAAAGCATTCTCAACAACTACTACGGACTACACCGCATACTCGACAAGCATCCTGAGGTGATGGCCTTCTATAATGGTCCGAAGTGTGGAGCATCAGCCCCTGACCACATGCATTTCCAGGCAGGCACAAGCGGTATATTACCATTACAGAAAGACTGGCAACTGCTCAGCCGCAACCTGGAGCCTGTAGCAGAAATTGACGACAACAACTTCATTGCCCCGCTTACAGAATATCTCTGTCCTGCCTTTGTGATAAAAAGCACAAGCGAGGAAAACGGCGTAACGCTCTTCCGCTGTCTGTATAAGTCGTTGCCAATGAAGAAGGACGATACAGAGCCAATGATGAACATCATAGCATGGAAAGACGGTGCATCGACAATCTGCATAGTCATACCTCGTTCAAAACATCGTCCTGACTGCTACAACAAAGAAGACGAAGAGAAGATACTCATCTCCCCTGGTGCTCTCGACATGAGCGGAATGTTTATCACACCTCGTGAAGAGGACTTCAAAAAGCTTACATCCGACACTGCACTGCATATACTGCGGGAATGTAGCATCTCTGAGAGCACTATGGCTCAGGTCGTAGAGAAACTCTCTGCCAGAAACTTAACATCGCAGAGCATCAGCAGTCTGGCACAGATCGACGAGCCTACCATCACCGTTGGTATTGTCAGTGGCAAGAAGATACATTTCTCGCTCAACTCACCATATATGGCAAAGGGAGAAAAGATTGAAGGTAAGCAGACTGTTGAATTCTCTGAAGGCGGCATCCTATGGAACGGCAACAACTACCGCAAACTCACCTTCATGCCACAGTCAGACGAAGCATCCTTCTCACTTCACGATGTCACAATAGGGAAGAACTTCCATTGGGAGCGCCAAGAAACACAGATATTCAAAGGTGTGCTGCATATCGTAGTCGATTCAGGCATGATAACAGCCATCAACGAACTGCCTGTTGAAGACTATCTCACCAGCGTCATCTCGAGCGAGATGAAAGCCACAGCATCGGCAGAGTTCCTTAAGGCATCGGCAGTTATCTCACGCAGTTGGCTGCTTGCACAGATAGCAAAGAGAGACAAGCAGGGCACTGCGGGAAACAGTTTCTTCTCGTTTATAAAGAAAGACGATGAGCTTATCCGCTGGTACGATCGTGAAGACCACACCATCTTCGATGTCTGTGCCGATGATCACTGCCAGCGCTATCAGGGCATAACAAAAGCCAGCCGGCAGACAGTCATCGACGCTATCAGTCAGACACGCGGACAGATACTCGTCAGCGAAGGAGAAATCTGCGATGCACGTTTCTCCAAATGCTGCGGTGGTGTGACAGAGGAGTTCCAATATTGTTGGGAGGACAAAGAGTACCCTTACCTCAAAGCCATACGCGACAATAGTTCTGAGGCATCGTTAGCCTCATCATCTATAAAGGCAGTAGCCCTACCCGACCTCTCCATAGAGTCAGAGGCAGAGCAATGGATACGGTCTGCTCCAGAATCCTTCTGCAACACCCACGACAGCAAAGTCCTGTCGCAGGTTCTCAACGACTACGACCAGGAGACTGCCAACTTCTACCGTTGGAAGGTGGAATACTCCCGCAGCGAACTCACACAACTCATCAACAGCAAGTTAAAGGAAGACCTCGGAGAAATCACTGACCTTATCCCGCTTGCCAGAGGAAAAAGCGGCAGGATATGGAAACTGAAGATAGTGGGTACAAACAAGTCTTTCACCATTGGCAAAGAGCTTGAAATCCGACGCATACTGAGCGAGAGCCACCTTTTCTCATCAGCTTTTGTTGTAGATAAAGACGCTGACCGCTTCATCCTCACTGGTGCCGGATGGGGACATGGTGTTGGCATGTGTCAGATTGGTGCTGCCATGATGGGTGAGAAAGGATACAAGTATAACGATATCCTGCTCCACTATTACCCAGGAGCCGAAATAAAGAAGATATACAAGTAAAGTTCAAGAGTTCAAGAAGTTCAAGAGTTCAAGAGTTTATCCCTCCGACGGGCTCAGGAATCGAAAATTAGATACACAAATGAAAAAGAAAAATGCATGGGCGTGGGTGCCCTCACTCTATTTTGCCGAAGGACTGCCAAATGCCGTCGTGGCCCTCGTTGCCGTTCTGCTATATAAGCGCTTAGGACTCAGCAACACCGAGATAGCCTTCTACACATCATGGCTCTATCTGCCGTGGGTGATAAAACCAATATGGAGTCCGTTTGTCGATATGCTCAAGACGAAGCGCTGGTGGATAATCGCCATGCAGTTGCTCATAGGAGCTGGACTGGGAGGTATTGCCTTCACCATTCCCGGCAGCCTGTGGCTTGAAGGTTCGTTATTCTGCTTCTGGCTCATGGCTTTCAGCAGCGCCACACACGACATTGCTGCCGACGGCTTCTATATGATCGGACTCAACGACAACCAGCAATCCTTCTTCGTAGGAATAAGGAATATCTTCTATCGTCTGGCAATGATGTTCGGTCAAGGGGTACTGGTCATGGTGGCAGGAAACCTTGAAGTGATAACACGCAACATACGCTATTCATGGAGCCTCACCTTCTACATCGTTGCCGGAATAATGATAGCCCTGGGACTGTATCATTGCTGGATACTCCCAAAGCCAAAAGAGGACAAATCATCGCTGGAAACAAACAACGACTCATCCTCTGCCGACCCATCTCCCACATCATTCCGCGATGTCATCATTGGTTTCGGCATGACCTTCAAGTCGTTCTTCCAACGCAAGAATATCGGTGTTGCCCTGCTCTTCATCTTCTTCTACCGTCTGCCTGAGGGTATGCTCACCAAGATCACTCCGCTCTTCCTCAGCGATGGTATGACAAAGGGAGGACTCGGGCTCTCACCTCAGGATATCGGTTTCGTATCTGGCACTGTGGGACTCATCGGACTGCTTCTCGGAGGCATCATAGGTGGTATAGCAGCATCGCGCTGGGGACTGAAAAGATGCCTCTGGCCTATGGTATGCGCCATCACCATTCCCGACCTTGTTTATGTCTATCTTGCTTACTACATGCCTGCCAGTCTGCTACCTATAAACATCTGCATCTTCTTCGAACAGTTAGGCTACGGACTTGGCTTCACGGCATACATGCTCTATCTGATATATTTCTGCCAAGGCGAGAACAAGACCTCCCACTATGCCATCTGCACAGGCATCATGGCACTCACCCTCATGTTGCCAGGCATGATAGCAGGATGGTTGCAGGAACTTATGGGCTACCAGATGTTCTTCATCATGATAGTCATACTCTGCAGTCTCACCTTCATTGTGTCGGCACTGGTGAAGATAGATCCAGACTTCGGCAAGAAAAGAGAGTAATCATCTCACACAGAGGCAGTTTCAGAGTTTTATCGTAACATCCAGGCCCATCTGCATAGGTTTACCATGCTGGGCAAAGCCGCGGCTCATGCTTTCAAAATAGAAAGTATCATATCTGGTGTTGGTGATATTCTTTGCCCAGATGTTCACTCCAACCTGCCCGAAATCGGCAGCCACATGCGCTCCCAGCAAACCATAGAAATTCTGGTACGAGGCATTATCCTCAGTCCAATAGATTCTTCCCGCTCCGGCGTAGTTCGCGCCCAGAGTAAGTGAAGATATCCAGGCCTTACGCAGTTTCAACGGCCATTCCAGCGCAATATCGAAGTTATGCATAGGTATGAACGGCACATAATTATCCTTATAGTCGTTCACACCATCATTGTATTCCCTGAACTTTGCATCAGTGTAGCCATACGACATTCGCAGATACTCAGCATATCTCATCTCCACCTCGGCACCTATGCTTCGGCTCTTCCCCGCATTGAGCATCATCCTCCCCAGTCCGCTATCGGCAAAACGGGATATCTGCTGGTCACGGGTGTCGATATAGAACACGGCACACTGTCCGCCAAACATACCGCTCTGCCACTTTGCGCCCAGCTCATAGTTCCAGGAGTATTCCGGCCTATACACCACATCGTTGATATCTACCGCCACCTTCAGATTTTCCTTATCGGGCACCATGCCATGACTAACCTCGTCGATCTGGTCGATCATCTGGTTGCGCATCTCGTTTTTAATCAGGTCAGAGAACATCTGCACGTTATATCCGCCTGAGCGATAACCCTTTGCCACAGTGGCATACAGTTGGTTCTTGCCCGAGAAGAAATACTGCGCTGAGAACTTTGGCAGCAACTGCCAGTAGTCTCTGTTCATCTTGCCGTTGAACAGCGGTGTGGCGTTCAGCGGAAAGTCGCGGTGATAGTCTGTCAGAGAGAAGTTATAGTCTATATTGCAGTCAGAGAGGTAGTCGAGTTTCAGATTCTCATATTCCAGTCGTGCCCCTACGGTCAGACACCAGTTTCCCACATTCAGACTGCTCTGATGAAACAAAGCCCCGCTGAGTGTAGGTGTGCTCATCTTGCTGCTCACCACAAACTCATCCTGCAGGATATCAATCCCCATATTCGGCATCCGCGGATTCTCAGCCTTTATCCTGCTGAAGATGCTGTTCACATTATCCTCAATCATCGTCTCTATACCCTCGTTCTCGAAGGTTACAGGGGCATCTGTGTGCATAGTCTGCCAGAACCCGCTCACCCCCGTGAGCCAGTTCCACCTACTATCCTCGGTCTTGTTATTTCTGAATATCACCTCCTCGCTCAGCATATTCGATGTCTGCTTCTGCTCCAGGGTATATATACTGCGTGAGATAAAGTCCTGGTCGATAAACATCCTGTCGTTCAGGTTCTGATAGCCCGTCACGGCATTCATGGTAAACCAGCTTGCCTTATACTCCAAGTTCAGCCCGGCATTGAAAAGTCCACGTCGGTATCTGTTCTCATGATTATTCGTTATGCTGCCATCGTAATAATACGGATAGGCTCCCTCGTCGCTATAGTCATAACTGACTGAAAGGTCCATTTTTATCTTCCTTGTTGGCAACCACAGAGCCCTTATTCTGCCACCGCCAGCACTCATGGCATCCACCTTACGGCCCGTAGAGTCGTTCCTGAAGAAACCGTCACCACCTTCGTAATAGCCACCGGCAGAAAAAGCAAACTCATTGCTTATCCTGTGATAATGCGTCAGCGAGATAGTGCGGTGGTTATCCTTTGTGGCATAGCCCAACTTGATGTCTGTGCCCTGATAGCGGAAAGGGTTCTTGGTATATACCTTCACCACACCACCCATACTGTTTCTGCCATACAGGGTGCCCTGCGGACCTCTCAGCACATCAATACTCTCCACATCGTAGAAATTGAAGTCGTAGGCACTCTTCTCCACATACGGGATATTATCCACATACATCCCCACTGCCGGAGTGTTTATCCTCGAACCGACACCACGGATATATATGGCGCTGGTCAGTCGGCTGCCGTAGTCGGGCATAAAGAAGTTGGGCACAATATCGGTAACACCCTTCAGCGACGTCACCTTCCTGCTGGCCATCTGCTCACCACCAATCCGCGATGCTGACACAGGCTGCAGGTGGATAGGCCCCGACTCCTTTGGCGACGACACCACCTCAACCTCACTCAGACTCACCACCTTCGTGGTGTCCTGAGGATAGATTGTGAGGACACACAAAGAACTGAACAACGACAGAAGGAAAAATCTTTTCATCATACCACCTTTACAGAAATTCGCCGCAAAGGTAAGAAACTTCGCAGGAAAAAGGAAACGAATAACGAAAAAAATAAAAAAAATCTCACACAAAGATCACAGAGATGCATAGAGGCCAGACGCAGAGGCTTTGAGGAAAAACTGAACAATTTCTTTCACCTCATACGTTTTCTTCTTTAAAAATTAACTTTTCTTCACATTCCTCATACCCCATTCTAGGCTATTTCTTCGCATCTTCTTCGCAATATACACACTATA